>ERZ780076.2-NODE-2-length-140689-cov-15.031010_pt1 | contig 140689 bp, 113 predicted proteins | sample MGYA00511022_ERZ780076 | MGnify/ENA primary metagenome ERZ780076 (study PRJEB29588, sample SAMEA2148733) | human gut metagenome | biome: human gut; feature: human-associated habitat; material: faeces | place: Denmark | collected 2008/2010 ... | reverse complement strand
AGTGGGCGTTGACGGATTCGAACCGCCGACCCTCTGCTTGTAAGGCAGATGCTCTGAACCAGCTGAGCTAAACGCCCTCATCTTGTTCTTGTTTGCGGGTGCAAAGGTATGTGTTTATTTTGAAAGTCACAAACTTTTGCGTGTTTTTTTTCAAAAATTATAGCAAATAAGTCTATTCCCGTTCATTTACATAAGGATTTCTCCCCTAGAAAAGCTCCTATTTCTTTTCTATCAGTACAGTTGCATAGGCCGAAATACCTTCCTCACGACCGGTAAATCCGAGTTTCTCGGTAGTTGTAGCCTTAATAGAGATATCATCCACATCTACATGCATGACTTCCGCCAGCACCTGCTGCATTTCCGGGATACGGGCCTTCAGTTTCGGACGTTCCGCACAGACTGTCGCATCAATATTTCCGACAGAATAGCCTTTAGTCCCTATCAGTTCAACGGTCTTCGCCAGCAGAATCTTACTGTCCACGTTCTTAAACTCACTTGCCGTATCCGGAAAATGATAGCCAATATCACGCATGTTGGCGGCTCCCAACAAAGCATCGCAAATGGCATGAATCAAGACATCGGCATCCGAATGCCCCAACAAGCCCAGTTCATGCTCGAACTTGATTCCTCCCAGCCACAATTCCCGATTGGGGACCAACTGGTGCACATCGTATCCAAAACCTACTCTTATCTTCATCGTATATAGAAATCTAAAACCTTTTCATCTTCCAGATACCCTTCCAGGTGATTATTTACCTGCACCGGACCCACTCCTACCGGCGTACCCGTGAACAGCAAATCACCTATCTTCAAAGTACAGAACCGGCTCACATAGGCGATAATCTGATCGATCTTAAAAAGCATATCGCCAGCATATCCGCGTTGTACGGTTTTTCCATCTATATCCAGGTGAAAATTCAACTGCTGAATATCTTTAAACCGCTCTACCGGTATCCAATCGCCAATAGCCGCCGAATTATCGAATCCCTTGCACAATTCCCAAGGCTTGCCTTCGGCACGGTATTTACGCTGCAAATCTCTCGCGGTAAAATCAATGCCGACCGTCACCGCGTCATAGTAACGGTGGGCAAACCGCTCGGCAATATTCTTCCCCAAACGATTGATACGCACTACCAGTTCGGTTTCATAATCTACCTGTTCAGAAAAATCAGGGATAAAGAAAGGTTTTCCATCCTTCAGCAAAGCCGAATCAGGTTTCATAAAAATAACAGGTTCCTGAGGCAAGGCCTCGCCGGCATGCAGTTCATGACAATGCAACTGATAGTTCATGCCTATCGCTATAATCTTCATAAAAGGTTACTTTATCGTTTCATTCAATCGGTTGAACATGACAGCCAGATGAGCATACAACGAAGTGTTCTGCACCACAATCTTTTCAGGTACCCTGATTCGGAAGGGGGTAAAGTTCCAGATAGCCTTCATCCCGGCTTCAACCATCCGGTCCGTCACTTCCTGAGCGATATTAATCGGTACAGTCAATACTCCGATATTTACTCCGCTCTCTTTCACCCGCTGTTCCGCTTCGTCGGTATGGAAAATAGGAATTCCGTTAATTTCCGTACCCACCAGTTCCGGATTGACATCAAAAGCTCCGACAATCTCCAGACCGAACTGCTTCAAACCGGTATCACGAAGCAGAGCGCCTCCTAAACTTCCGACACCAAACAGATAAGCCCGGTGAATACAGGTAAAACCAAGAAAATCCTCCAGAACCTGAATCAACAGATCAATATTATACCCTACACGTGTACGGCCGGTAATAGCCACATACGACAAATCCTTCGCTATCTGAGAAGCATCTATATTGATCTCCTTGGAAATCTGCGTAGAAGAGACATAGGTTTCCCCTCTTTCACGCATCAATTTCACGTTCGAGAGATACCAAGGAAGCCTACGTAACGTAGGCTCAGGAATTTTATCTATGTTTTTACCTGCCATTTACTGTCATTCTGTTCAAATTCATGCAAAATTAACCAATTATTTCTAACTGATTACAAGGTTGCCGTAAAATGTATGTATCTTTGAACTACATTAAAATTAATTCACATGAAAAATAACGACTGGAAAGACCGCCTGAATGTAGTGTATTCTACAAACCCTGATTTCAAGTATATCACCGAAGAAGAGGAAGAAACAGATACCCTGGAGAAGAAACAACAGAAACTGCGTGTCTCTATCGAAAAGAAAGGAAGAGGAGGAAAGACTGTCACCGTCATTACCGGATTCATCGGCCGGGAAGACGATCTGAAAGAACTGGGCAAACTGTTGAAAACGAAATGTGGCGTAGGCGGCTCTACCAAGGACGGAGAGATTCTGATTCAAGGAGAATTCAAGCAACGCATCATCGAACTTCTGAAAGCAGAAGGATATACTCAGACCAAATAAGCCAACCAACGGAACATCGAAGCTTATAACCACCAACTAAAAAAACGTGGACTATCGGCTCATTTCTGTAACCGATAATCCACGTCACAAATATTATAATCCGTTCAGAACGTATTATTCAGCACGCAAAGTAAAGCGTTTGAAATCAACGATTGCCAATTCGGCATCAGCAGCCTTCAAAGTATCAGCAACTGTCTTCTTCGGATCCATGATGCTTTCCTGGTTCAACAGACAAACTTCCTTCAAGAATTTGCCCAGACGACCCTTAGCAATGTTCTCAATCATAGCCTGAGGCAGGTTGGCAGCCTTTTCAGCAGCAACTGTTGTCTTGATTTCTTTAGCCTTAGCAACGTCTTCAGCTGTAATCCAGCCCTTAGCCATGTTGCTTTCCATGTGTTCTTCGCTGTCAACGTGAGCAGGATTGATACCAGCTTTCTTCAAAGCTGCTTCTACAGCCTTCTGTACCTGTTCAGCTTTTGTCTTTTCAATAGCTACATTGATTTCTTCCTGCTTAACAGATTCAGGAACACCAGCTTCGTCGATAGCAATCGGGTTCATAGCAGCAATCTGCATACAGATTTCATGAGCAATCTGTTCGCTGCAAGCCTTATTGAAGGCTACGATAGTACAAAGCTGATTCTTGTTCATGTGGTTGTAAACAGCAGTGCATGCACCTGAAACGAAGTTATAACCATCCAATTCAGTCTTTTCACCAGTAACACCGCTACGTTCAACGATAGCATCCTGAACAGTACCGTTACCCATCGGCAAAGCTTTCACTTCATCCAAAGTCTGGCACTTGTTAGCAATAGCAGCATCCAAAATAGCCTGAGTCAAAGCGACAAAATCAGCATTCTTAGCCACGAAGTCTGTTTCACACTTCAAAGCGATCATTGCAGCATAGTCACCTGTAGACTTAGCCAAAACGCAGCCTTCAGAAGTTTCGCGGTCAGAACGTTTTGCAGCAACTGCCTGTCCTTTCTTACGGATAATTTCCACTGCCTTGTCGAAATCGCCTTCAGATTCTGTCAAAGCGTTTTTACAGTCCATCATACCAGCTCCAGTCATTTTACGAAGCTTGGTGATATCAGCCATACTTACAGCCATAGTAATTTCTTTTTTATTGAGTTAATAAATAAATCTATTATAAAACAAATGAGAGCTGAGAACGGAGAGTTGAGAATTGCCTTTAATAGTAACTCTCAACTTTCAACTCTCAACTCTCACTTTAAAGTATATTAAGCTTCTTCGTCTTTACCCATGAAAGCTGCAGCTTTTGATGCGTTGATGGCATCTTCTTCAGCTTTGTCCATGCGAGCCTTAGTAGTTTTCTTCTTGGCAGCCTTCGGAGCGTTTTCACCGGCAGCTTCCATATCTACTTTTTCAGCTTTTCTTTCTTCCAGACCTTCAGCCATTGCACCGCAGCAAGCATCCAGGATAACTTCGATAGACTTAGTTGCGTCATCGTTAGCCGGGATTACGAAATCTACGTTTGAAGGATCTGAGTTTGTATCAACGATAGCGAATACAGGAATACCCAGACGGTTAGCTTCGCGTACAGCGATATTTTCTTTCAACACGTCGATTACGAACAATGCAGACGGCAGACGAGTCAGGTCAGCGATAGAACCCAAGTTCTTTTCCAGTTTGGCACGCTGACGAGAAATCTGCAGGATTTCTCTCTTAGAAAGGTTTGAATAAGTACCATCGTTAGTCAACTTATCGATAGTAGCCATTTTCTTCACAGCCTTACGGATTGTCGGGAAGTTGGTCAACATACCACCCGGCCAACGTTCGATAACATAAGGCATGTTTACAGAAGCAGCTTTCTCAGCTACTACCTGCTTAGCTTGTTTCTTAGTAGCAACAAACAGGACTTTCTTTCCTGATTTAGCGATCTGCTTCAAAGCTTCAGCAGCTTCGTCTACTTTTGCAACGGTTTTGTTCAAATCAATGATATGGATACCGTTACGTTCCATGAAGATATAAGGAGCCATTGCAGGGTTCCACTTTCTTTTCAGGTGTCCGAAGTGGCAACCGGCTTCCAATAATGTATCAAAATTTACTCTTGACATTGTCTTAATTTTTAATCGTTTACTTTCTTTTTTGTTAATTGAACCAACTGCCCGGTAGTCTCTCCGCAACCGATTGTAGGGAGAATCCTGACAGTTTAGATACTAAACGCTTTTTCCTTTAAGTCTTTGAGTTTCTAAGTTCTTGAGTCAGTATGAAAGTTCCGCAAACCGATTACTTGCAACAAACTTACAAACTTAAAAACTAACAAACTCAAACTCTTAACGTTTACTGAACTGGAATCTACGACGTGCTTTCGGACGTCCCGGTTTCTTACGTTCAACAGAACGTGAGTCACGAGTCATGAAGCCTTCTGCACGGAGACTCTTCTTGTCTTCCGGATTGATTTTAACCAGTGCACGAGCGATAGCCAGACGCAAAGCCTGAGACTGACCAGTGAAACCACCACCGCACAAGTTTACTTTGATATCATATTTTTCAGCAACTTCCAGTTTGTTCAGAGGCTGCTTAACTACATACTGCAGAATAGTTGATGGAAAGTACTCTGCAAGGTCTCTCTTGTTAATAGTAATCTTTCCTGTACCTTCGGTTACGAAAACGCGAGCAACAGCGCTTTTACGTCTTCCCAATGCATTTACTACTTCCATTCTTTATTATTTAAGTGTGTTAATATCAATTACTTTCGGAGTCTGAGCTTCGTGTTTGTGTTCTGAACCTTCATACACATACAGGTTACCCAGCAACTTAGCTCCCAGACGGTTCTTAGGAAGCATGCCTTTTACCACTCTTTTCATCAGCTTTTCAGCACCGTTAGGCTTAGCCATCAAACGAGCCGGAGTGATTTCGCGCTGACCACCCGGATAACCGGTATAGCTCAGGTAAATCTTGTCATTCCACTTGTTACCTGTAAATTTCACTTTGTCTGCATTGATGATAATTACGTTATCACCGCAGTCTACGTGAGGGGTGAAGTTCGGTTTGTACTTACCTCTCAACAACTTTGCAACTTTCGCACCGAGACGGCCTACAACCTGGTCGGTAGCATCAACTACGACCCATTCTTTTGTCGCAGTTTCCTTGTTTGCAGAAATGGTCTTGTAACTTAAAGTATCCACTCTTAAATCTTTTTAAAATGTTAACTACTAAAAAACAATTTCCTCACGATTTGTCCTTCCCGGACAAAGAAGAGCAAAACGCTCAGAATTAAATTCTTATTTCTAATTGATAATAATCGGCTTGCAAAAGTACGGCTTTTCTTTCAACTGACAAAACTTTTAAGTTTTTTTTTCTTGCTATCGGCTACCTGCATATCCCATCAAGGCTCCATATACGGCAAAAGACAAAAAAACCCGTAAATTCTTTCGCAAGAACTACGGGCATTACGTGAAATGACTATTATTATTTTACCGTACGATATCATGCGGATATTCGGCCGGCATCTCTACTCTCTTCCATATTTCATGGCACCATGTATTGAGCTGGTTTCCATCAATATCCGTAGCCAGATAATACTTCAGATACATCAGGTTCCCATTTTCCTTCAGTTCAAAGTGCAAATCATTCTTCGCACCATTCAGCTGCGGCAAGTGAATGTTCTTTTCAATCACTTCCGTATATACTCCCGGGGATTTCAGATAATAATCTCCATAACCGATGGTGATGGCTCCTGTCTGCATCATGACAATGTTTGTAAAATGGCCATCATCCGATAGGATCTTCAAAGAATTACTGGTTTTCAATTCACCAGGAACGTCTGGTGAGGCCGAGCGATAGAAACACATCTGCCAAACTCCCGCAAGAGTAGACGGAGTCTTTTCTCCTACAGCATCCTGAGCTGCCGATGTCCCCCAAGAAAGGATGAGCATCATTGCCAATAAAAAGAAATACCGGATTTTCATAATAGCAAAATTAAAAGGTTATTTTCCAACAAATATATAAAAATTTCGTATAAAGTCCGATAATTTAATATTTTTATTTCAAATGAAAGCAAAAATTTTACTTATCAGCAGATAGATGTGTCATCAAACAGAAAAAGGCTTCCACCTGTGCGGGTAGAAGCCTTATGTACCTTTTCTTCTGTAGACTGGAAACGACAGGATCAGAACTCTGCGTTACGCGGTGTACGAGGGAACGGAATCACGTCACGGATATTCGCCATACCTGTTACGAACAGCAACAGGCGTTCGAAACCGAGTCCGAAACCTGAGTGCGGACATGAACCGTACTTACGGGTATCCAGATACCACCACATATCCTTCATCGGGATTCCCAGCTCCTGGATACGGGCAAGCAGCTTATCGTAATTCTCTTCACGTTCAGAGCCACCGATGATTTCACCGATTTTCGGGAACAGTACATCCATGGCGCGAACAGTCTTACCGTCTTCATTCTGCTTCATGTAGAAAGCCTTGATTTCCTTCGGATAGTCTGTCAGGATAACCGGGCGTTTGAAGTGTTCTTCAACCAAGTAGCGTTCGTGTTCAGAAGCCAGGTCAACACCCCAATATACCGGGAATTCAAACTTATGGCCGTTGGCTACCGCCTCTTCCAGGATCTTGATACCTTCGGTATACGGCAGGCGGACAAACGATTCCTTCAACACGCCCTGCAGACGTTCTATCAAGCCCTTGTCGAACATATCGTTCAAGAACTTCACATCGTCATAGCAGTTATCCAGAGCCCACTGTACACAGTATTTGATGAACTCTTCGGCCAAATCCATGTTATCATTGATGTCATTGAAAGCCACTTCCGGTTCAATCATCCAGAACTCGGCCAAGTGACGCGGTGTATTCGAGTTTTCAGCACGGAAAGTCGGTCCGAAAGTATAGATAGCTCCCAGAGCCGTTGCTGCCAATTCACCTTCCAACTGACCGGAAACTGTCAGACTGGCCTGCTTGCCGAAGAAATCATTGTCGTAAATGATGGAACCATTCTCATCTTTCTTCAGGTCATACAGGTTCATGGTAGTTACCTGAAACATCTGTCCGGCTCCCTCACAGTCTGAAGCTGTAATCAACGGAGTATGGAAATAGAAGAATCCACGTTCGTGGAAGAATTTATGAATGGCGATGGCCATGTTATGACGGATACGGAATACGGCACCGAAAGTGTTGGTACGTGGACGAAGGTGAGCAATCTCACGCAGGAATTCCATGGAATGTCCTTTCTTCTGCAACGGATAAGTATTGTCACAGACGCCCAGCACTTCAATTTCACGGGCCTGAATTTCTGCAGCCTGTCCGGAGCCGACAGACTTCACCAGTTCTCCGTTTACACTCAGACATGCACCGGTAGTAATCTGTTTCAGCATTTCTTCATCGAAATTAGCCAAGTCGACCACAACCTGTACATTATTTATAGTAGAACCGTCATTCAAGGCAATAAAGTTCACCTGTTTGCTACCACGACGGGTACGTACCCATCCTTTCACGTTGACCATGGCACCGAAATCCTCACGCTTCAGCAGGTCAACCACTTTTGTTCTACGAATTGTTTCCATTGTATGATTTGTATTTATGTTTCTATATGCATGAGGGCAGACCTGTAAAAGCCTGCCCGTATTCATGAAATGATTAAGATTATTCAAAAGAGCCCATGCGGAGCATGTTGACTTCCTTTTCAGTCAGATAACGCCAGTCACCCCGACGCAGACCTTTCTTAGTCAAACCGGCAAAGTATACACGGTCCAGCTTGATGACGCGATATCCCAATGATTCAAAAATACGACGTACGATACGGTTCTTACCTGAATGGATTTCGATACCTACCTGCGACTTGTCAGTTTCTGAAGCATAACTTACAGCATCTGCGTGGATTTCTCCGTCATCCAAAGTAATACCTGAAACGATCTGATCCAAATCAGCCTTCGTTACATTCTTGTCACAATATACATGATAGATTTTCTTCTTCAGATATTTCGGATGAGTCAGCTTTGAAGCCAGGTCACCGTCATTGGTCAACAGCAGAACACCGGTTGTATTACGGTCCAGACGCCCTACCGGATAGATACGTTCCTTGCAGGCATCTTTCACATAATCCATTACAGTTTTACGTTCCTGAGGGTCGTCAGAAGTAGTCACACAATCTTTCGGCTTGTTCAGCAGTACATATACTTTCCGCTCGATGCTAACCGGTTGGTCGTGGAACTTCACTTCATCCGTACGTTTGATTTTTGTACCCAGTTCGGTTACTACCTCACCGTTTACAGAAATGACGCCGGCGGTAATGAACTCATCGGCTTCACGGCGTGAACAGATACCGGCATTGGCCAGGAACTTGTTCAGACGAATCGGTTCATTCGGGTCAGTCAGTACATCCTTGTATTCAATCTGCTTCTTCATGCTGTATTTCGCATTCGGATTGTAATCGGCTGTACGTGGACGGTAATTTCCACCCTGCGGACGATTATAACCACCCTGCTGACCGCCATTATTGAAACGCGGACGCTGCTGAGGACGATACCCGCCTTCTCCCTGCTGACCGTTGTTGAAACGCGGACGATACGGACGCTGTTCGCCATTTTCATCCTTATTGAAACGGCTGTTGTAAGCAGGACGCTGCGGACGACCTCCCTGATTATTATTGTTGTAACGAGGAGTGTAAGAAGAGCGTTCGCCTCCCTCTGCGTTTCCGTAAGCCGGGCGGTTACCATACGGACGTGCTCCCTGCTGACGGTTTCCGTAACCACGCTGCGGACGGTCCTCACCGTTGCCGCTGTTGAAACGCGGATTATAAGAAGAGCGCTACGGACGTTCGCCACCTTCACGGTTGCTGTTGTACGGACGTCGGCCATAGCTGTTTCCACCTTCGTTACGGTTGTATCTGTTATATCCTTCTCTGTTATAAGACTTGTAACCATCGCGGCCAGACTGGCTGTTTTCGCCTTCGTGTCTGTTTTCTCTTTCTGTCATAAATGCTAGCTGTTTAAAAATTAATACTCTACCCTCTCGGGCAATTTTTCTTCAGATTTATTGGTGTTATTGAATTAATGGTTTTAAATTACATTCCAGTATAGTTGTGCGGAGTTATCGCACGGAGTTCCTTCTTGATTTCTTCGCTTATATTCAGAGTTTCGATGAAATCCTTGATAGACGCTTCGTTGATGGCCTGATTAGTACGTGTCAAAGCCTTCAACGCTTCATACGGATGTGGATAAGCTTCCCGGCGCAGGATAGTCTGGATAGCCTCGGCCACCACGCTCCAGCAGTTATCCAGGTCTTCGTAAATCTTATGTTCGTTCAGCAAAAGTTTACCCAATCCTTTCAGTGAGCTTTGGATGGCAATCAGCGTATGTCCGAACGGTACACCGATGTTACGCAATACTGTAGAGTCTGTCAGGTCGCGTTGCAGACGAGATACCGGCAGTTTGGATGACAGGTGTTCAAATACAGCATTAGCCATTCCCAGGTTACCTTCCGCATTCTCAAAATCAATCGGATTCACTTTGTGTGGCATAGCGCTTGAACCTACTTCACCGGCTTTAATCTTCTGCTTGAAGTATTCCATCGAAATATACTGCCAGAAGTCACGGTTCATATCAATCATGATGGTATTGATACGCTTCATGGCATCGAAGATAGCGCCCAGATTATCGTAGTTGGAAATCTGTGTAGTATACTCTTCGCGTTCCAATCCCAGTTTTTCAGCGACAAACTTGTTACCGAAAGCCTTCCAGTCAAATTCCGGATAAGCTACATGATGGGCGTTGTAGTTACCGGTTGCACCACCGAACTTAGCTGTAATCGGACAAGCCTTCAATACGGCCAACTGACGGTTCAGACGATAAGCAAACACCATGATTTCTTTTCCCAAGCGGGTCGGAGAAGCAGGCTGTCCGTGAGTCTTGGCCAACATTGGGATGTCTTTCCATTCCTCCGCATACGTTGTCAGCTGATCTATCAGCTTCTGAATCTGCGGATAATATACTTCTTCCAGCGCATCTTTAATAGACAAGGGGACAGAAGTATTGTTGATGTCCTGTGAAGTCAGGCCGAAATGGATAAATTCCTTATAAGGTTCCAGCCCTCCCAATTTATCGAACTGTTCTTTGATGAAGTACTCTACAGCCTTCACATCGTGATTGGTTACACTTTCAATTTCTTTGATACGCTGGGCATCAGTTTCAGAGAAATTACGGTAAATGTCGCGCAATGACTCAAAACGGGTTGCATCCAGGCTTTTCAGCTGAGGCAAAGGCAACTCACATAAAGTGATGAAATATTCAATCTCCACACGCACACGGTATTTCATCAGTGCGTATTCAGAAAAATAGGCAGCCAAAGCTCCCGCTTTGCTTCTATATCGGCCGTCAATAGGCGATACGGCTGTGAGTAAATCAAGCTCCATCATTGTCGTAAATGTTTTTTGATTCTTATAATGATCATTATTGAGTGTGCAAAAGTAATGCTTTTTCCTGAGTAAACAGGGCTCACATCGAAAACTTTAGTAATTATTTTACAATTATTTCCATTTATTGTAATGAATACGTGAGTCGTCCCATTTATCCTTCGGAGTCTGCTTCCCCATAGGGTATCCTATCGGTATGACACAGAGCGACTTCACCTGCGAAGGCGTATGCAGGAAACGCGATACCACTTCCATCCGTTCCCGATATGGATAGGTAGCTGTCCACACCGCTCCCAGACCTTGCGCTTCGGCCGCCAGCAGCATATTTTCGGCTGCAGCCGAACAATCCAGATACCAGTAGTCCGACTTGGTTTCATCGGCACAGACAACAATAGCCATCGGGGCTGAAGTCAACATCTTGGCATACGGAAGATGAGCAGCCAAAGAATCCAGCAGTTCACGTTCATCGACCACAATAAATTCCCACGGCCGCTTGTCTTTCCCGCTGGGAGCGGCCATTCCCGCCCGCAACAGATTCTCCACCTTTTCTTTCTCAACCGGCATATCCGACCGGTAACTGCGGACACTTTTACGCTGCAGGATATTCTGCAATACCCCCTCCGTGTCCGAAGAAGACACATCGCCAGTTGTCCGTTGGCAGGAAGCGACAGTCAGCATCCCCACCAGTGCTGTCAATATGAGCCACATCTTTTTCATCGTGTAACAAATTCAAACGGTTTACCGTATACAAAGATAAGTCTTAATATGGTACACACAAACTCTCGCTTTTGTTTTCGCACAGGAATATATTTAGGAATTATTCAACATGAGGTATAGATTCACCGAATCAGAAACATACATCCTCCCAGCAACGGACATACATTCCATTCACGTCAAACATACATTCCCGATACGAAGAACATGATTCCCCTGAGAAAATAAATCCAAACGGAGTTTCACCTCGTCAAATCCGAACAAAAAACAATTGTTTTCCGGCATTTATGCAGATAACTGCGTTTATCTGAATAAATGTTCAACCGAATCGACATGGAAAAAATTACACAGACAATCAGTACCCTGGAAGTCGAAGCACGGGTTATCGAGCTTAGGGGAACAAAGGTCATCCTTGACAGAGATGTTGCCGAATTATACCAAACAGAAACAAGAGAAATCAACAAAGCTGTTAAAAACAACCCGGAAAAATTTCCTAATGGATACTATTTCACACTGCAACACACTGAAAAACAGTATGTGGTGGAAAATTTCCACCGCTTGGAGAGCCTCAAGAAATCAACCGTTGAGCCAAAAGCTTTCACTGAAAAAGGACTTTACATGCTAGCTACCATTTTAAAAAGTCCACGGGCAACACAAACGACAATTGCCATCATCGATGCATTTACCCAACTACGCGAACTGACCCGAAACATCGGAGCCATACACAATGAACCGGACAGCAACAAGCAAAAAGGGCTTATCCAACGCACAGGAGAGCTATTATCCGATTTACTGACAGATGACGCAGAAGTAACAGAGACAGAGTCTTTCATAGAACTGAACCTGATGGCAATCAAATTCAAGCATACGGTCAAGCACACAAAGAAGAACAAACCGGAGCAATAACCGGACAAAACCGGTAAGTATCCCATCACGTCCTCAATTTTTAGCTTCTTCCAAGAACAATGTATCACAAAAAGCCGTAACTTTGCGCCGCAAAAAGAAAGAAACGTTTTTTGAGAAAAAATTATGGAATTACCTAAAGACCCGATGATGCTGTACAGCCTCATCAACATGAAACTGCGTGACTTCTATCCATCGCTCGATGCCCTTTGTTCTGACCTGAATGTCAGCAAAGAAGAAATTGTAAACAACCTGAAAGCTGCCGGCTTTGAATATAATCAGGAGTTGAACAAGTTCTGGTAATCAACGGAAACTTCTGAAACCATAGCGGGCTTTGCAAGAATCTATTCCTGCAAAGCCCGCTATTCTTATATTTGAGGTATATATCAGTCTTCCTTGATACGGATCAGCAGATTCGAAATGATGGCTGTCAATCCACCGGTCGTGATACCGGATGAAAAGATATTCCGGACAGTCTCAGGCAACTGACACAGAATTTCAGGTACCAGTTCTACACTCAATCCGAAAGAGAAGCTCAATGCCATCACCAACGTAGCCTTACGGTTGATGTTCTGCGCAGCAATAATACGGATACCTGCCGCCGCTACGGTTCCGAACATCAGCAAGGTAGCCCCTCCCAATACAGGTTCAGGCATCAGCGAGAAAACCAAACCTACTGCCGGGAACAAGCCCAACAGAATCAGAAAACCGGCAATGAAATAACCGACATAACGACTGGCCACCCCAGTCAACTGTATCATTCCATTATTCTGGGCAAAGATGGAATTCGGGAAAGAATTGAAAATACCGGCCAACATGGAATTGAATCCATCGGCCAGAATTCCTCCGGAAGCACGCTTCACAAAAACCTCTCCTTCTACCGGCTCGCCCGAAATCAAAGAATTGGCTGTAATGTCACCATAAGCCTCGATGGCTGTAATCAGATACACCAGTCCTAATCCGATGATGGCCGAAAGGTCGAACGAAATGCCGTAACGGAAAGGAACAGGGATATTGAAGCCACCATAATTCTGAACTGCCGAGAAATCAACCATCCCCAATATCCACGCCAGTACATACCCGACCATCAGTCCGATAACAATGGAACTCATGCGCAGATAGCGGTTGGAACTGCGGTTAAAGAAAATAATCAAGATCAGCACCAAAGCAGCCAGCCCGACATGATGAAAAGAGCCGAAACTACCGTCGGCCTGAGCGGACGCGCCACCGCCACAAGCGGAAATTCCAACTTTAATCAGGCTCATACCAATCAGTGTCACCACAATTCCTGAAACCAGTGGCGTAATTACCTTACGGGTATATTTCAACACCCGACTGATAAGCATCTCCACCGAGGATGCCATGATGGTTGCCCCGAAAACGGCACTCAATCCTCCCGTCAAACCAGCCGAAATAATGGGACCGATGAACGAAAAGCTGGTTCCCTGGATACACAACAGCCCGCAACCTATAGGTCCTATCCGACGACATTGGATGAATGTAGAGACTCCCGATGCGAACAAGGACATGGAAACCAAGAAACCGGTAGACTCCAAATCGAGTTTCAAGGCACCAGCAATAATCAACGGAGGTGTAATAATGGCCACAAAGATAGCCAACAAATGCTGGAGTGCTGCAAAGACAGTCTCCTTCAACGGTGGGCGGTCATTCAGCCCATAAATCAGTCCGGCTCCCCGGACTATTGTATCTTCTTTTCCCATCCTTTATTCCTTGATACGAATCTCACAGTTATCCAAACTTTCAATGATAGCCAAAGACTCTACATGAATACCTTGCTCACGCAAGTAATCGCCTCCGTGCTGGAATGACTTTTCAATCAGGAAACCCATTCCTACCAGTTCCGCTCCAGCTTGTTTTACCAAATCAATCACTCCCTTGGCAGCATTACCGTTGGCCAGGAAGTCATCGATAAACAACACCTTATCACCCGGACAAAGGTAATCACGGCTGACACACACATCATAGGTACGGTCTTTGGTAAAGGAATACACCTTTGTAGTCAACATGTTCTCCATGGTACTGGGAACCTTTTTCTTGGCAAAGACTACCGGTAATTCCAACAGATAGCCCACCATGATAGCCGGAGCTATCCCGCTCGCCTCGATTGTCATCACCTTATTAATCCTGGTACTGGCAAAACGGCGGACAAATTCTACAGCCATTGATTTCATCAGAATCGGGTCCATCTGATGATTGATAAAATTGTCGACTTTGAGGATTCCTCCCTCAAAGCATTTTCCATCGCGTAGGATACGCTCCTTCAATGCTTTCATTGCTTTTCGATATTTAGGTAATTGATATGTTCCTTAAAATTCTGCAAAGTTATAGGTTTTTCCGGAAATCATCGGTATTTTTCCGGACAACCCGACAAGCATAGACAAAAAAAGGATGCAGCGGTATCCCCATCTGCATCCTTTATCATATATCCGGATATGGAATCAATCCATTTCCTCGGGAGTATGGTTCTCATCTATCCAGATATCATCTCCCACCTGACTTTCCCAGTTACCGATACTATTGCCTTCTATCAGAATATTTTCTTTTTTCAGCCGTATCGTATAGGTATAAAGTTTACCGCCCGCATACTCTGATACCAAATTCTCGGTAGAAGCCGTGTAACGAATACCGTTTCGGGTATAATCAAAACCCAATTTCAAGGAAGACGATAAAGTGACCGGATTAATCAACACCACAAATGTATAACTCTCTCCACTGACTACTGCCTCCGGAGTCAATGTCAGCACGGACGTAGACGGAGAACCTGATATCAAACGGTCTTCCGCAAAACTGCTTCCAAAACTATAAGTCTGGCTAGTTACAATGTCCTGTCCTTCATAACTCACCTTATGGATAGTCAGTTCATCTTCCGCACTGCTCTTGTTCACCACAATTTTCAGCATAGCATATACATGGTGGAAGGCATTGTCTTCTGTAAAAGAGACCACTCCGGCAGCATCGGCATAAGACATCGTACAGTGCCCTGCCAGGAAATCAAACGTACCGATACGCTCCAGTTCACCGGTCTGTGCTGTCAAATCCGGCATAGGCACTGACGAACGGGTAGCCGTTTCCTCATAAGGATAGAAAGCACAGAAATGAAAATCTTCCACTTTATTTTCCCAATTCATTGCCGTTTCTGTAGTCCATCCGCTTTCTTCAAACTCCCAACAGGAAGCTTCATCTTCATCCGGTTGGAAAAGACCAATCCGGTCTGTCAATTCAAAGTTGGATACCCCTTGTTCGGAAGTGGTGGTTCGACTCGTTACTCCCCCTGAAGCGATGGATGCCTCCAAAAACATCGGTGCATTACTTTCTGGATTTACCTCTTGCAATTCCTCCTTACTCTGACAGGCTGCCAACAGACAGCAGACTCCTGCCAATAACATCATTTTTTTCATGTATTAGAAATTTTAAAATTAATGAATCTGTAATAAGGGAAACGCCACCTCATCAAGAAACTTCCACTTAAACATGTTTTTTTTCGAAGTTCGCATCACTAGAAAATAACTTTTCCCTATTTTTGCGTCAAAACATTTAACTTTTTACTGATTCATCCATGAAGAAAGTTTCATTTTTATTCGTATTCATTCTGCTGGCCACTTATTATTCATTTGCCCAGCAGGCCAAGTATGTCTTCTATTTCATCGGAGACGGTATGGGTGTTAACCAAGTACAAGGGACAGAACTCTACCGGGGAGAACTGAACGGAAAAATCGGAATCATCCCGTTGCAGTTCACACAGTTCCCTTATGCTACAGTATCGACCACTTTCTCAGCCACAAACGGCGTAACCGATTCTGCAGCAGCCGGTACTGCACTGGCGACCGGCAACAAGACCAAAAACGGAGCCATCGGTGTACTGAAAGATTTGGAAACTCCGGTTAACAGCGTAGCTGTATGGGCGAAAGAAGCCGGACACAAGGTAGGTATCGCTACCAGTGTAAGTGTAGACCACGCTACCCCAGCCGCCTTCTATGCACATGTTGCCGGCCGTAGCAGCTATTACAGCATCGGTAAAGACCTTTACCGGACAGGTTTCGACTTTTACGCCGGTTCTGATTTCCTGGAACCGGTAGACAAATCGGGCAAAGACACCGAGAACCTGTATGATTTAGCCGCCAAGAACGGATACGCCATTGCCCGTGGCTACAAAGACTATCAGAAAAAGAGCAAAAAAGCCGATAAACTCATCCTGTTCCAGTCGGAAGCAGCTTCTGAAAAGGACCGCTATTCCATCCCGTATGCCATTGACCGTCAGAAAAACGACCTGACACTACAGGATATTACCCGTTCTGCCTTGAACTTCCTTTCAAAAGACATGTCCAAAGGATTTTTCCTGATGGTAGAAGGTGGAAAGATTGACTGGGCCTGCCACAGTAACGATGCAGCAACCGCATTCCACGAAGTAGAAGATTTCGACAATGCCATCAAAGTAGCTTACGAATTTTACATGCAGCACCCGGATGAAACCCTGATAGTCATCACTGCCGACCATGAAACTGGTGGTATCGTACTGGGTACAGGTCCTTACGAACTGAATCTGCAAGTGCTGAAAAACCAGAAAGTCAGTGAACAAGGATTTACACGGATTGTCAACAACCTGCGTATGGAAACAAAGAATCAGGTATCCTGGGAAAGCATCCAGAAAGCTTTGAAAGAAAATTTCGGATTCTGGGACACTGTCAAACTGAACGAAAAACAAGAAGCCCGTTTGAAAGCTGTTTATGAAAAGAGCTTCCAGAATCAGGAAGTCAAACTGGAAAAGAGTGAATATGCTCAGGACGAACCCATCGCTTCGGAAGCTAAGCGTATCCTGAACGAAATCGCTTTGGTAGGTTGGACCAGCGGCGGACATTCAGCCGGTTATGTTCCGGTGTTCGCCATCGGTGCAGGAGCAGATTTGTTCCAAGGCCGTATCGACAATACAGAAATCCCGTTCAAGATAGCCGAAGCTGCCGGATATAGCCATCCGTAATGCATTCGCTATTCGAACGACAGATAAGGAGACAAACGTTCAAGGTCTTTCTCAGTAAACTCCTGAAACAAGGAAAGCTGGGAAAGACCTTTTATTTTCCCCCGCTTCCGTCGGTACTCCAGAATAGCTTTAGCCTTATAGAAATCCATGTAAGGATGATTACGCAAACGGTCCAGTCCGGCCCGATTCACCGGAATCTGTTCAATAAACGAAACATCACACCGGAACCAACGATTCAATGAATCCGGCCAATGCGACAGTTCATTCAACTGCTCGGTCCGGACAAAGCCACCTAACTGCCGACGATAAGCCACAATCATCCGTGCCCTACCGCTTCCGATGCCTGGAACCTGTTTCAATAAAGTCGTATCAGCCGTATTCAGTTCTACAACACTTCCTACCGGCAATTTCATGGGAACAAGCGTATCTCTTTGAGCAAATGAGTCTACGGCCTTGCGGGCTGTTTCGGGTTGAGGGAGGAGTAAATAAGACCTCAACTGTTGAAAAAGTTCCGAATCCAATCCATAAATCCGGGCAAAAGACTCCTCGGAACGAAATACCCCCCCTTTGGCTCGATAACGGAGGATATTCCGGACGACATTACCGGGTATTCCCAGCGAACGCAACTGGAGTGAATCGGCTGTATTCGGGTCGAAAGGCTGTAAGACAACTGTTACAGCCGATTCTTTCCGATAAGAAGGTTTTGCCCGGTAAACACGTTTTTCTTCGTAATCCTGGACCTGTTGCAAAAAAGAATCGATGGCCATTTCGTGACATACAGGCATTTCAGCCTGGCCGTTCCTCCAGAAAAGAAAAGTACCTATACCTCCTAAAAGTACGAATAAAAACAGAAGCAGGCAGATAATCCTCCGTTCCGAACGGGTATAATAGAAAAAATCATTCCACATCGATTCTTTGTTTTTCTATCCCAACAAGCCCAATTCATTCAAGAAAATCACGGCTATTCCAATAGGAGCGACAAAACGCAACACATTGATATAAACCGGATAATAACTTCCTCTCAATTGGCCGTAGTTGGTCACTTCATCCCGCACCAGCTTACGGTCGAGTACCCATCCCACAAAGATAGCCGACAGCATGGCTCCTGTAGGAAGCATAATCTTGGCCGTCAGAAAATCCAAAGCACTGAATATCTCCAGTCCGCCGATAGTGAAATGCTTCCAGACACCCAAAGACAATGAAGAGACGACACCGACTATCACACAGCCGGATGTTACCAGTGTAGCCGCACGTCCACGTGTAAACCCGAACTTCTCACACAGAAAAGCCGTAGACACTTCGTGCAGAGAAATGGTAGAAGTCAAAGCTGCCAAAGCCAACAGTACGTAGAAAGCAACCGAGCACAGCACAGCCATTACCGGAATTCCCGCAAACGCCTGTTGGAAAACATTCGGCAGGGTAATGAATATCAGAGAGGGACCTGCATCAGGATTGATACCTACCGCAAAAGCAGCCGGAAAAATTATCAGGCCAGACAAGATAGCCACAAACGTATCAATCAATCCCACACTCATGGCAGTTGCTCCCAGACGTGTATTCGGGCCGAAATAAGACGCATAGGTAGAAAGGCAACCCATGCCCAGGCTCAATGAAAAGAAAGCCTGCCCCATCGCACCTAAGAATACATCGGCCGTCACCTTACTGAAATCCGGCTTCAACAAGAAGCTGATTCCCTTTTCTGCCCCCGGCAAAGAAACCGAACAGCAGGCTAAAATGACTACCAGTACAAACAAGGCCGGCATCAGAATCTTGGCAGAACGTTCAATACCGTCCTTCACCCCTTTCGCCACAACATAATGAGTGATGAACAGGAAAACAGCCAGCCACAACAACGGGCGGAACGAACCGGCCGAAAAATCATCGAACATCTGGATGTATCCGGCAGGCGTTTTATCGGCCAATCCACCGGTCAGAGCCTGATAAATGTATTCCAACGTCCACCCGGAAACGACCGAATAATATCCCAAAATCAAGAAACCTGTCAGCACTCCTAAATAACCGACCCATTTCCATTGGGTTCCAGGTGCCAACACCCTATACGCCTCACCGGTACTGGCCTTCGCACGCCTTCCTATAGTAAATTCCGCTATCATGATGGGAAGTCCGAACAGAAAAACCAACCCGACATATATCAGAATGAAAGCAGCACCTCCGTGATTTCCGGTCTCATACGGGAAACGCCACACGTTGCCCAATCCTACTGCCGACCCGGCAGCAGCCAAAATCGCGCCCAGTCTACTTCCAAAATTCACACGTCCTTCACTATTCTTCATAAATTACCTCGTTTTAGTTACAATTTTACTCTTTACAGCCCACAAAAATACAATCTTTTTATATCTTTGCCCATCAGAAACAACATAAAATATGCTATATTATATCAAACATTATCCGATATCGCTCATTATCCTAGCAATTATCTGCTATTTGTCCTTTTTCACGCCACCGAAGACAGATTTGAACGAAATTCCTAATCTCGACAAACTTGTACACTTCTGCATGTACTTCGGATTCAGCAGCATGATTTGGATAGAATATCTATGGTCGCATTCTTCCATCCGCTGGAAACGGATAATACCTGGAGCCGTGCTACTCCCTATTCTAATTAGCGGGCTTATAGAAATCCTACAAGAAAACTGCACGGACACGCGTAGCGGTGACTGGCTGGACTTCCTGGCCAACTCTGTAGGTGCATTGGCATCTATTCCGGCGTGTCATTACATCTACCGTTTCCTGGTATGGAGATACCTCAAACGGAAGTCTACAGATAAATAAACGCAAAGACACCGGATACTTCACAGCATCCGGTGCCCCCAAACTATAATTTTAAAAATAGAGAGTTATATCATTTTATTAACAGAAGTCCTTTTGTTAGCGGAAGTCCTTCAAATCTTGTTGCAGTTTCTGACGTGTAATGTAGATACGGCTCTTTACTGTACCCAACGGCAAGCCTAAGCGGTCAGCAATCTCACGGTATTTGAACCCTGACACATACATGGCAAATGGTACACGGTATTCTTTTGAGAGTCCATTTACAATGTGGCGGATTTCCTTCAAATCGTATGCCACTTCTGTAGAATCCACTTCGATGTCGATTCCTTGATTCAGGAAGTACTGGTTATCGGTTGTATCTACATAAGTCTGGTCACGTAAAGTTTTCCGGTAGTTGTTGATGAAAATATTCCGCATGATGGTATAAATCCATCCTTTGAAATTGGTTTCATCTGTATATCTATCTTCATTGTCCAAAGCCTTCAGTGAAGTCTCTTGAAGAAGGTCGTTTGCCTCCTCGTGGTCTGCTGTAAGCTTGTACGCAAAGTTCAGCAGTTCGGGCTGCAAACTAAGCAGGTTCTGAGCAAAATTAGCTGTTCTCATAATGGTCTGTTTTCGAGATTAAAATTCTTTTTTGTTTAGTCTCTGCAATATTACAGACAAAAGCATGAGAGCACCGCCCAAAACCCGTTATCCTATGGGGGTGAAACTATCAATGATAGATTTTACCCCTTAAAATAACAGTTGAAAGGGGGTCAAAAACCCGTTTTAACCGATTTCAGGGTCATTTTTCCAGCGGTTGTAGGGAACTTTCATCAAAAAAGAGTTGTAATACTTCACCTGTCCGGTCACCTCTTCTCCCAAAAAATCCGGACGTTCGAAAGCCTCATCCTCCGATTTGAGTTCCACTTCCGCCACTACCAGCCCTTCATTGTCGCCATAGAATTCATCTACTTCAAAGGTGTGGTTTCCTACCTTCACCAGATAACGGGTCTTATCAATCATACCCGGTTCGCACAACCGCATCAGTTCTTCTGCTTCATCCAAGGGCAACTCGTGTTCCCATTCATACCGGCTGGTTCCGGATGCATTGGATGGGCCTTTTATGGTGAGATAACCTTTCGCATCACGTATTCTCACACGGACTGTCCGTCCACGTATACTGCAGATATAGCCCTGGCGAATACGACTGCTGCTATCTGCCATCTTCCGGTAAGAATCATCCTTTACCAGAAATTTCCGTTCTATTTCCTGCGCCATAATTAAACCTTATTCCACAAAAAAAGCATTGCCACACCGAAGGAACAACAAGCAGGTACAAACTCCTCTCTTGCATCCGCGGATGGCAATGCCTCGACTTAACATTCTTTTCTACTCAGGAAGCTAACGCATACCCTACAATAATCAGAGCAGCCAACAACAGCAAAGCAATACAAATCGATTTGAACAGGCGGTTCGCCTTTTCTTCTTCCCGTTTGCTGTAATTTTGCCTCTTGAGATTATTACTCTTTCCCATAGTTTCTTATATTTAAGATTGAAGATCGTCCAAAAATACAATAAATCTGAGAGAAAGCAAATAAAAAAACTTTTTTTAGTCTTCGCTGTCTGAAAATTCCATCAGATACGCCTTAATGAAACCGTCAATCTTACCGTCCATCACTCCGTTCACATCGGATGTCTGGAAGTTGGTACGATGGTCCTTCACCCGGCGGTCATCGAACACGTAGCTACGGATCTGTGAGCCCCATTCGATTTTCTTCTTTCCGGCTTCTACCTTTGCCTGTTCCTCCATACGGTGCTTCAGTTCCTTGTCGTACAAGATAGAACGCAACTGACGCATGGCATTTTCCTTGTTCTTCGGCTGGTCACGTGTCTCGGTATTTTCAATCAGGATTTCTTCTTCTTCTCCCGTATACGGGTCCTTGTACTGATAACGCAAACGAACTCCTGATTCTACTTTATTTACGTTCTGACCACCGGCACCCCCGCTTCGGAAAGTATCCCAAGACAAGCGGGCTGGTTCTACAGTCACCTCAATAGAATCGTCTACCAACGGAGTAACGAATACAGAAGCAAATGAAGTCATACGTTTTCCTTGTGCATTGTAAGGAGAGACACGTACCAGACGGTGCACACCGTTTTCTCCCTTCAGGTAACCATAAGCGTATGCTCCTTCGATATTCATTGTTACAGTCTTGATTCCGGCTTCATCGCCTTCCTGCAGGTTGGCTACAGACAGCTTATAACCGTTGCTTTCTGCCCAACGCATATACATACGCATCAACATGGAAGACCAGTCCTGACTTTCCGTACCTCCGGCTCCAGAGTTGATTTTCAATACACAGTCCATCTGGTCGGCCTCGGAGCGCAGCATGTTCTTCAGTTCGAGTGCCTCCACAGCCTGGATAGCCTTGGCGTAGGCTTCATCCACTTCAGCCTCTGTCACCAGTTCATCTTTATAGAAGTCGAATGCCAGTTCCAGTTCATCCGCCAATGTCTTCACTTCATTGTATCCTTCAATCCAGCTCTGCAAGCCCTTCACCTTCTTCATCTGAGCTTCTGCTTTCTTCGCATCGTCCCAAAAACCGGGAGCCTGCGTACGGAGCTGCTCTTCTTCTACCTGAACCTTCTTGTTCTCGATGTCCAGGTAACGATAAAGTGCCGCAGTACGTTCTTTTACGTCCTTGAGTTGTTCTATTGTAATCATGTTGAAAACTTAAATTCGTTTGAGGTGGCAAAATTAACAAAAAAGCGGGTATTCAGGAAGAAACAGGTCCGATTTTCTGTCTCTCACTTCCTCGATAAGTGATGATTTTCAGAGAATCGGACCCGTTTTTTATTCTTCGTACATTTTTTCAATTTCTTTTGCATAATTCTTGAGCAATACCGAGCGCTTAATCTTCAGGGTATTGGTCAATTCTCCCCGCTCCATGCTGAACGGCTCCTGCAACAGCGTAAACCGTTTGATTTGTTCATAATGGGCAAACTGTTGCTGCAACGTATCGATACGGGCTTGGAACAACCGGATAATTTCCGGATTTTCCAACAATTCCTTCCGGTCCTTAAATGAAATACCGTGATTGCGGGCATATTTCTCTACCTGAGAATATTCAGGCACAATCAAGGCCGAAACATATTTCCGCTGGTCGGCTATGATAGAAATCTGGTCAATGTAGCGATCTACTACCATTTTGGTCTCAATAGCCTGCGGAGCGATATACTTTCCGTTGGATGTCTTGAACAAGTCCTTGATACGGTCCGTCAGATACAGGAAACCGTCCTTGAAATATCCGGCATCACCGGTACGGAACCATCCGTCCTCTGTAAATGCCTGCTTAGTGATGGCTTCCTTTTTATAATACCCTTTGGTGATGGTTCCGCCACGAAGCAGAATCTCATTGTTCTCACCGATCTTCACCTCTACTCCCGGCAATACCCGTCCTACCGAACCGATACAGAAATCTTCCTTCCATTCGCAAGATACCGTAGCCGTACTTTCCGTCAGTCCGTAGCCACCTATCATGTCGATGCCCACCGAATGCACAAATTCCTCTACTTTTTCCGGAATAGCCGCACCGGCTGTAGGGAAGAAGTTACCGTTTTCAATACCGATGGTCTTCTTCAACAAGCTGTAAATGGTCTTTTCATAAAACCTGTATTTCATATGCAGGAACGGAGGCGGAGTCTTACCGTTCATCAGGTAGTCCACATTATGTTCCTTACCCACTTTCAAGGCATCCAGCATCAAAGCCTTTTTCAGCCCGTTACTCGTATGGATCTTTTCCATCGCGCCGGCATAGACCTTTTCCCAGAAACGTGGGACACTACACATTGCTGTAGGACGTATTTCTTTGATTGTCATCTGTATATCCTGAGGACGCAGATTAATACACAAGGTACAACCTTTATTCAGACAATAGAAAGACCACGCCCGCTCAAAAATATGGGTAAATGGCAGGAAATTCATGATGACATCATCCTCTGTCAATGTCTTCAAGCGTAAATCATGTCCTTTGAAAGCAGCTTCGTAACACGAGTGATGCAACATCACCCCTTTGGCCTCACCGGTTGTACCCGATGTATACAGGATATTCGCCAAATCGTCGGATGAGGAGTCAGCAGTACGCTTGTCAATGGCCTCTTGATGCATTCTATCCTTACCTGATTCCAAAAACTCCGAGAAATAAATGGAATTCTGGTCGTTCGGCGAACGTTGTACCGCTGAATCGAAGATAATAATCTGTTTCAGTGTATTGCACAGATTCTGCACCCGATAAGCGACATCGTACTGATATTGTTCACCCACGAACAGATAATGTATCGAAGCATCCTCCAGAATATAATGCACCTGTGCTTCTGAACTCGTCGCATACAGAGGCACCGTCACGCCGCGTATGGCAAAAGCGCCGAAATCCACATACAGACATTCCGGCTTGTTCTGCGAGAACACACCGATATTCTCCTGCACTTCAACCCCTAATGCCATCAATGCATTCGATACAGCATTCACATTTTCTGCAAATTGGTTCCACGTCACCGGAATCCAAAGAGACTGTGTATAGTCACGGTATTTTAAGGCAACTTTATCCCCGTATTTATCTGCTTGAAGCGGAATAAGCCGGGACAAACAAGAATTGTTCATTATCAATCGTTTTAATCTGATTGCAAATATATCATTTTATTTAGAATTACGTCGAAAAACCCTCCCTTAATTTCACAGGCCCCCATAGGCCATCCGCCAGTCACTCCCAAATTCTTTACAGAAACATTTACATTCTAACAGCCAAAAGCAGGAATTTATTCGAAAATAAATTATCTTTGTGCAAATAAAAGGACAATATTATATGGTGGATTTAGGTTACTATACTTCAGAGGCGCTGACATTACTCCAGGCACTTATCGGAATACCTTCTATCAGCCGGGAAGAAGAAGCAGCTGCCGATTTCCTTCAGAACTATATCGAGGAATCAGGAATCATGACCGGACGTTCCGGAAACAACATCTGGTGCATCAGTCCCATGTTCGACACCAACAAGCCGACTATCTTGCTCAATTCGCACATTGACACCGTAAAACCGGTAAACGGATGGCGCAAGCATCCGTTCACCCCGAAGCAGGACAACGGAAAACTGTACGGATTGGGCAGTAACGATGCAGGGGCCAGTGTCGTTTCATTGTTTCAGGCATACCGCTACCTGAGTACGACCGAACAGGCATACAACCTGATTTTTCTGGCTTCCTGTGAAGAGGAGGTATCGGGGAAGAACGGTATTGAGAGTGTATTGCCGCAACTCCCTCCCATTGCCTTAGGAATTGTAGGTGAACCTACCGAAATGCATCCGGCCGTAGCCGAAAAAGGACTGATGGTGCTGGATGTGACAGCACACGGCAAATCGGGTCATGCCGCCCGCAACGAAGGAGAGAATGCCATCTACAAAATTCTGCCGGATATCCAATGGTTCCAAAGCCACCAGTTCCCCAACGTATCTCCCCTGCTGGGACCAGTCAAGATGACCGTGACGCAAATCAATGCCGGTACACAGCACAACGTCATTCCAGACACTTGTACTGCCGTAGTAGACATCCGGAGCAATGAATGCTATTCCAACCAAGAACTGTTTGAAGAAATAAGCCGCCACATAAACTGCGAAGTCAAGGCCCGTTCATTCCGGTTGAACTCTTCCAGCATACCTCTGGACCATCCTTTTATCCAGCGTGCCGTTTCTTTAGGAAGAGTGGCGTTCGGTTCGCCTACCCTGTCGGACCAGGCACTAATGAACTTCCCGTCAGTTAAAATAGGACCGGGAAAATCATCCCGTTCACATACAGCCGACGAATACGTAATGATTCAGGAAATTACTGAAGCGATAGACCTCTATATCCAGATACTGGACGGACTGGTTATCTGATTCAGTCCGCTTTCAGACACAAAACAGCCGCAAGATGTCATTCTCAGAGCATCATCCTGCGGCTGTTCCTGTTTTTTCTTTAACGCCGAATCCAGACTTCCGGATTCAGCTTGGCCGTTTCTTTCCGCAACTGGAAGTGCAGAATAGTATTTCCTTCGGCGTTCGTATGAATCTTTCCGATGATATCCCGGGTATGTATCTTACTTCCTTTCTGTACCTGTACAGACTGCAGGTTACAATATACTGAAATATAATTCCCGTGACGGACCAATACATTAGTCAATCCGTTATACTGGAAAATAGCCGATACTTCACCGTCGAAAATGGCACGCGCATTGGCTCCTGCCTGTCCCTTGATATCAATACCTTTATTATCCAACCGTACATTCCGAAGACCTGGCACATCGTACTGTCCATAATGCCCTACGATGACATAAGGTCCTGTAATAGGCACCGGCAAGGCTCCACGGTTTTTTTCGAAAGAGGAAACCAGTGTACGGTCATCCGAATCCACCTTATAGGCATCCATTTTCGGAGTCGCAGGAGTAATAACTGCATCTTCTTCCTTGCTTCCCGATGTTTCTGTACGAGCCGCTTCTTTACGTCTGGCTTCGGCTGCACGAGCTTCGGCAAGTCTTTTCTCTTCTGCCAAGCGTCTGGCTTCGGCTGCTTTCCGTTCCTCCTCACGTTTCCGGGCTTTTTCTATTTCAATTTCTATCAGTCTGTCAATCTGAGCATTCAGTTTGTTTGCCGATTTACGTTGCTTGTTCAACTCACTCTGAAGGCTGCGCTGTTTTTTCTGCAACGAAGCCACCAGTGTCTTCCGCTGCTGTTCCTGTTCCTGCAATTTCTGTTTTTCAGCCTCTCCTTGTGCCAACAACTCCTCTTTTGCTTTCCGACTGGCCACCAGGGTACGCTGCTTGGCCGTCACCTGCTGCTGTTTCCGTTGGACCTGAATTCCCTGCAGACGCTGAAAATCGGCATATTCACGTACATAGCGCATCCGTCGGTACATCTGAGTCAAATTTTCGGCCGAGAAGATGAACATCAGCTTCTCCTGGATAGACTTGTTACGGTACATGTATTTCACCGACCGCTCATACTTCGCTTTCTTGTCAGCCAATTCTGTTTCCAAGTGCGAGAGTTCCACCTGCAGACGGTCCACTTCCTGTTGAATGGTCTGCACATCGCTCTCAATCGTATTCAGATACTTCTGCCGTTCGTCTATCTGCCCGGTAATCAATGCCAAGTCGGCCAACTGGCTCTTCACGTCTTTCTTGGTAGACTGCAACAACGTCTCGGAAGCAGCAATCTGCTCTTTCAGCTCGTTCCGTTGTTGCTCCAACTGACGGATAGCACGGGTAGTCTGTGCCCGAAGCGGCATCAGCCCTACACCTAACACAACCAGCAAACCGACAATCCGTTTCATAATTTCAACAACATTTTCAACAGTTCTGCCAATTCGATACGCTGATAACGGGAAGACAGTTCCGTACGGGTTTCCCAATCACTGTTGACCGACAACCGGGAAAATTTCATATCCAGCGATATCGGTTTATCGATTCCCAATACATTCACCAGCATGTGCTGCGGAAAATTCTTCCCGTCCAATGCGCCGAAATCACTGTATGCCCAGTCCAGTCCATAAGCTGAGCCCTTCACACCGATACGGGTCTTCTCCAGCAAACCCTGGTCTGCCGTCGTCCAAAAGCGACAGGACAATATCCTTCCCGATTTCGGCTCCAGACAAGCCAGCGTACCGTCCTGAATCACTGTGAAATCCGAAGCATCAGCCACCGACAGCTGCGTCTTGCGGGGCAAAAACAGCTCGTTCAGGAACAACGACTGCAACATGTTGAAATTCAAATCCACATGAGCCAGTTCACTGATGGCGCCAAACGACTCACGTACATACCGTTTGTTCATCCGGTCTACCACCAGAATCCCCTCCGGTGTAATCTCCATCCGGGCCACTTCGATACCCAATAAAGGTGCTACCGAAAGCTGGATAACATCCCCCCGTTTGATACGCAGAGTAGCACTTACCTTGTTCGCACTCTTTCCCGTATTCAGGTTCAAGGCTACTTTCCCCGTCACACACTGCCAACGGGGAGCCCACTCGATGACCTTCTCCATATAATCCGTACCTGTCAGTCCTCCTATCATGGGAGTCTTCTGCATACGTCGGGTAGAAGAACAAGAAGCGACCAGCAAGGCAACAAAGCCTGCCAAAAGATAAAAGAATAGGTTCCGTTTCATTCTGCGATGTATTTCTTTAATGCGATTTTCCGTTTCAAGCGTTTCAATTCTTCCGGAGTGCGGGGAGTAGAACCGTCTTCAGGGGTACTACCCATGGCATCGGCCTTCTTCCAGTATTCCAACGCCTTGTCACGGTCGCCCACCATATAATAGATGTCTCCACCGTGTTCCACAATCACCTGGCTGCTGTCTCCACCGTTCTTCAAAGCCTGGTCTATATAGATACGCGCCTCAGTATACTTTCCTTTTTCAAACAGAATCCAGGCATACGTATCCAGATAAGTAGCATTCTCCGGTTCAGCCTTGACCGTCCGATAGCTCATTTCTTCCGCTTTGTCCAGATGCTTCCGGTCTACAGACAGGAAATAGGCATAATTATTCAGGGTTCCGATATTGTCCGGATTGTAGACCAAGGACGAATCGTAAGCGGCATAAGCCTTGTCAGACAATTCTTTACTGCTGTAAATATCTCCGATAATGGCATACAGGTCGGACACCAGCTGCTTGTCTGTCTTCTCGTTTACCTGCCCTATCCCTTTGATGAAAACATCCAGTGCCTTGTCGCTCTCTTCCTTCTGATAATAAGCGATTCCCAGGTAATAATAGAATTCCATGGCTTCGGGCGAATACTGAAGCGCCGGCAGAGCAACCCGAATCACCTCGTCCAAATCATTGTCACGGATGGCATAACTCAACAACTGCAGACGAGCCGGCTTGTTTTCCGGGTCTAAGGCAAGCACTTGGTTCAGTACCGGTACTGACTCCTTCTCCATATTCTTGGTAATCAGATACTGTGCGCACAGCATGGCCAAATCGGCGTTCTGCTGCGGACGTTCCAGAATCTGACGGAAAAGTGATACAATCTGTGTACTGTCTTTTGTGGTCTGTTCCGACTGAAGGATAAGCTGACGCATGATATTCATCTTCGTATCCGATTCCACATCGTCATTCAGCAGAATGGTATCCAGCTGCAGGCGATACAGACTGTCCTGCCCCATCTTCTGGTAATAGGAAGCCATCGACAGCAAAGCCGGTGCATAACCCGGTTCTTCCTTCAGGATATGCTGATACGTATCGTATGCCTCCTGCAGCTTGTCATTGTTCAGGTACACATCGCCCAGGATGGTCTGATACCGCATATCGTAAGGATATTCGTTCGACAGGCTCTTGATTTCGTTGAAAGCCTCCTCCTGATTGTCCATCAGCAGATACATGCGGAACTTCTCCATACTGATTTGCTCTGACTTTCCGTCCAGTTCCTCCAGGCGGTTCAGGGTATTCACTACTTCCGGATAACTCTTTGTCTGGTTGTACAAGTCTATCAGTGAAATCAACGGGTCCAGCCGTGAAGGAAACAAAGTCGCCATGTCCTCGTAAACGGCAATCGCTTTCGGCAAATCCCGTTTGCGCTGGTAATACGCAGCCAGTGTCTGCTTGTACCAGAAATTCGAGTCGTTTGCCCGCACGGCGCGCTTCAAGGCATCCTCTCCCTTGTCTTCCTGCCCCAGGAACATGTAGAACTGCGAAATCTCATACAGTGCCGGTGCCGAATTAGGGTTGATGTCCAGACAGTGCTTATACAGTTCGAAGGCCGCATCGTATTCTCCCTTCTGCTTCATGCGGACAGCCTCCAGAAAATAATAATCGTATTTCCGCCGTTGTTCGTATGTCAGCGTATCTTGCTTTTCCATGACTGCAGCTACCGACCTGGAACGTCCGCTCTGCTTACCGGAAGTACCGCAGGCAGCCAGCAGCGCCAACATACAGGCTACATATACATAAACCAGTTTCTTCATAATCTTCCGTTTATCAGACCGTACCGGTATGGCCGAAGCCTCCGGCCCCACGCTCGGTCTCATCCAACACATCCACTACCTCCCATTCGGCCTGTTCATGACGGGCAATGACCATCTGGGCTATCCGCTCCCCGTCTTCGATGACGAACTCTTCGGACGAAAGGTTAATCAGAATCACCCGAATTTCTCCCCGGTAATCGGCATCGATGGTACCCGGCGAATTCAGTACTGTCACTCCCTTCTTCAACGCCAGTCCGCTGCGGGGGCGCACCTGCGCTTCATATCCGGCAGGCAAAGCTATGTAAAGTCCTGTCGGCACCAAGCAACGCTGCAAAGGTTTCAGAATCACCGGTTCATCCAGGTTTGCCCGCAAGTCCATTCCGGCAGAAAGCGGAGTGGCATACTGGGGTAGCGGGTGTTTCGATTGATTGATAATCTGTATTTTCATGCACATTTGATTTCTTTCTGTTTTCAAATCTGCGAATTTACACATTTCGCGTGATTTACATGCGTGTTTATCATTTTTTATAAAAAACGGACATTGTAATCCAGGCTTCTGTTCCCCCAAAAGCCTGTCTTAAAAAACATGCTCACGTTTGCATTTAAACGAACGGACGTTCCAGATAAAACAAACGGACGAATGGATTCAAACGAACGGATGTTTTTGGAACACTCATCCACTTCAATTACGACACGGCTCATTCTCTGATATTCAGAAATAATTTCGACTGGCTTCTCTTAATTATTTGGCGAATCTTTCCTACATTTGCGTCTATATAACCGACAACCACCGAAGCCATGAACTGGGAACAACTGATTTCGAACAAACGATTTGGGCTGGAAGCCTACCACCATACCCGAAAGGACGACCGTACCGAGTTTCAGCGCGACTATGACCGGCTGATATTCTCGGCCCCGTTCCGCCGCCTGCAGAACAAGACCCAGGTTTTTCCGCTTCCGGGTAGCATCTTCGTCCATAACCGGCTGACACACAGCCTGGAGGTATCCTGTGTAGGACGTTCGCTCGGCAACGAGGTAGCCCTCCGGCTTCTCCAGTTACATCCGGAACTGGCCGATACCCACCTGAGCGAAATCGGTTCCATCGTGTCGGCAGCGTGCCTGGCGCACGATTTGGGAAATCCGCCCTTCGGACATTCAGGCGAACAGGCCATCGGCACCTATTTCTCCGAAGGGAAAGGACAGAGCCTGCGCCCGCTGGTTTCGGAAGAAGAATGGGAAGACCTGATTCATTTCGAAGGAAACGCCAATGCCTTCCGGCTGCTGACCCACCAGTTCTGCGGACGCAGACCCGGCGGTTTCGTTCTGACCTACTCCACGCTGGCCTCCATCGTGAAATACCCCTACTCAGCCAGTCTGGCCGGAAACAAACAAAAATTCGGCTTCTTCACTACCGAAACAAACGATTACCGGAAAATAGCAGAAGAACTGGGTATCAGATGCCTCAGCCGGGAAGGCGAACCGTTGCGCTACGCCCGCCATCCGCTGGTTTACCTGGTGGAAGCCGCCGACGACATCTGCTACCAGATGATGGACCTGGAAGACGCCCACAAGCTGAAGATTCTTACCACCGACGAAACCAAAGCCCTTTATGCCGCTTTCTTCAGCGAAGATCGGCTGAAACACATTCAGGATACATGCCGGCTGGTAAGCGACACGAACGAACAGATAGCTTACCTGCGTTCGTCGGCCATCGGTGTGCTGGTGAAGGAATGTACCCGTATCTTCGTAGAAAACGAACGGCAAATACTGGAAGGGACATTCGAAGGTCCGCTCATCAGACAAATGGCTTCTCCCGTCAAGGAGGCCTACGAAGCCTGTTCACGCACGGCCTTCGCCAAGATTTACTGTTCCAAGGATGTGGTCGACATCGAACTGGCCGGTTACAGGGTCATCACTACCCTGATAGACCTCATGATTGACGCGGTCCGTTTTCCGGAAAAAGCCTACTCCCAACTGCTCATCAACCGCATTTCCACCCAGTACGACATCCATGCGCCCAGCCTGTTCGGAAAAATACAGGCCGTACTCGACTATATTTCCGGCATGACCGATGTATATGCCCTCGACCTCTACCGGAAAATAAACGGAAACAGCCTGCCGGCGGTATAAAAATGCAGAGTCTGCGGAATACAGCCAGTTACCATATAAAGCCTTTAAGATTAATCATACAAGCATGATAATATGTAACAGATTACATACCAATCTATAACTAATTTCCGGAATTTAAATACCTATTTCTAAACAGCAACAGACAAAAAAGATCTATCAACATGAAAAAAGAACTATTTTACATCCTTCTCCTTCTACTATTCAGCATGACTACAACAGCCCAAACAACACAGACAGACTTTGATTATCATCTGGACTGGGGAGGCGACCGGATACACGTAACACTGCATTATACCTTACCGAATCCCGGAGATACAATCTTACATTATGGGAATCTGGACTATGGAGGACAAACAGACATCTTTGGTTGCATCAAAAACCTGCGGGCAAAGGGAGCAGACATAACAGCCGATAGCATACACAGAACTGTAACACTCCACAATATCCAAGAAAAAGAAATCTGTCTGACTTACGACATAGTCAGCCGACTGCCCAACAAAGGTCTGAATTGTCCGATGGAAATGTTTCGTCCCAATATTTCAGAAAACTTCATATACTGTCATGGTATCAATCTTTTCCTTCGTTTACCCGACAACGAAACAAAATCTTATACCCAACGTGTCAGCTGGGGGAAACGCCCCGCTTTCCCTGTCTTCAGCCTCTATCATGCGGGAAACAGTTATGCAACAGTTTCCCGCATGGCAAAAGATTTCCAGAATACAATCATTGTAGGTGACAAGGAACTGTTTGTAGACACTCTTCTTATTGGAGGTATTCCTAACTATGTAGTTACGGCTCCACGAAAAAATATAGACTATAACCGCTCAGCCATAGCAGAATATTTCAAAAAATTCTATACAGGAATCATCCGTTTCTGGGAAGAAGAACATCCGTCACCCTATTCATTGATTGTCTATCCGTTTGAGAAGATTCCGTTTGAAGCCAGTGGAATCGGATTAGATCATGGCTTCTGCGCCCGTTATAATCCTAAAGCAGATACAATCTTAACTGACAACCGTATCGATCTGTTTTCACATGAAATCGGCCACAACTGGATTTCTGCCGATATGGACAATCAGTGGTTCGGTGAAGGTTTCAATGAATTACAGACCATGTATATGGTAGTGGCAACCGGACTGAAACCGATAGATTCATTCGTTGATTACCTGAACAAATCATTGGCAAGCTTACATCATAGTCCGGCCCGTAATTTACCGAATGACAGTATCCGTATCCGTTTTTGGGAACTGGGAGACTACAGTTGGATACCATACTGGCGTGGTGCCGTATATGCTTTCCGTCTACTGGGACAAATAGAACATGCAACAGGTAACCCCCATTCTTTCAAAGCATTAATGATGGCACTTAAAGGACAAACTACCTCCATGAACCGAGAAAAATTCCTTACTGTCACGTCACAGTTCCTCGACCGGGAACTGCTGGAAGAAGAGTTTGAACAATATATCATGAGAGCCGAAACAATCAAACTGGATACAAACAGGCTGATGTCTGGATGCGCATTGCGATATAAGGAAGACGGCACCCCCTATATTATAATTACTGACTATACTGCATTCAAAAAACATTTTGTTCTTTAAAACTGTATGAAATGGCATGACCGATGTATATGCCCTCGACCTATACCACTTTACGGTGGTAGACAGATTATTCATTCTCATTATTATTATATCAGTTCGGGTAGAAATATATAAACTTTTATCAATTTTATATCATATCGGGTATATAAACAATGAAATGTATATACATTATACCCGATATGTTATAACTTGAATGGATGATACATCCTCCAAACATGTAGCATTAAGCAAATTACTAGAGTGACAAGAAATTATCGGCAGGGGCTGTTCCACATCGGCCTTGTAGTCGACAAACTCCTCGGGACGGTAATATTTGCCCGTCAGTTCGTTCAGCTATGAATATAAATAATGGATAACGGAAAAACGTTTGAAATTCAAAGATACAAAAAAGTTAAGGAGAATCAAACTTGAAAAACAAAGTTTTTACTCATCAAAAAAATGCTATCTTTGTACCGTTCAACGAGTAGCCGCATGAAATACATCTACGTTCCCCTCCTGTTTCTGTCTGTCCTGTTCGCAGGTCTGTCGTGCCAGCGTGCTGAAGAATCCTATCCTTCAGCCATGCAGCGTGCCATCAGTCTGCTGTCTACCCGTCCCGACAGTGCCCTTTACTACCTCTCGCAACTGGACTCACAGATGGCCGACGAGCCGGAAGAGACACGCATGTATCATGCGCTTTTGACCCTGCGTGCCGAAGACAAACTGTACGTGCGACAAACTTCAGACTCCCTCATCAAATCCATCGTGATTTATTATAACAAACAAGGGGACGCTACCAAGCGACTGGAGGCTTATTATATGCTAGGAAGGATATATCGAGATTTGGATGAACCGTTGGAGGCTTTAAAAGCTTTTCAAGAAGCCGCAGATTTGGGAGAAAAGACTCAACAATATGATTTATTAGGACGAGTCTATGAACAAAAAATGTACGTTTTTTCTTATCAAAACCTTTTGGCAGAGGCTTCTGAAATGGCGAATAAATCCTATGATTATTATTGTATGCAAAAAGATACAATTGGCATTACTTATGCGTTACGTAATAAAGCCCGTCTATATAGTAAAATAAATCAAAAAGACAGCATGGAAATTTGTTATCAAAAAGCTGTCCGGATTGCTTTTAATGCAAAGGATACACTTACGGCATATTCCATACTGAGGGAACTGGCAGCCATACTAGCAGATTTACACCGATACGATGACTCTGAAAAAGCATTGGCTTACATACCCGAAAAAAGCAAAAAGGAAAATGCTACTACCTTATATAATATAGCCCGTATTTATTTATACCGGCAACAAGAAGATTCGGCCAAATACTATCTTCTAAAGGCTCTTCAAGCCAAGTATAACAAAAACATATACTTGCAGAAAAGCATATACCGACAATTGGCGGATTTGAATTCTTCACAAAATAATTCTTCTGCGTTTCAATATGAACGACTGGCCGCTCTCTGTTCCGATAGTATCCAAAAAATCAATCAAGCAGAAAGCTTAAAAAAATATAATTATCAAAAAGCTAAAAATGAAAACCAAAAGTTGCAATTAGAAAATACGCGAAAATGGCGATTAATACTTGCCTTAACTACAGGCGGTATAATTTTAATGCTCTTACTTATAATCTCTTGCCAATACATCAAAAAGATAAAACGAGACTTTTCGAGACAAAAAGAACAGGAATCCCGTATCCATCAATTGATGCAGAACAAACAAACGCTATTAGCTGAAAAACAGGAAAAATTGATGTTGCTACAACAACAGTTAAAGCAAGCAGAATCATCCAATAAAGAGTTAGTACTAGAAATACAACAACAAAAAGATGCTTTAGAGTTACAAGAACAAAAAATCAGGCAAACCATCAACAACAGGGAAATTCAAATCTCGGAACTTCAACAATTGGTAGAAAATGGGAAAAATACATTAGCCGAGAATCGAGAAAAAATCAACGAATTACAGCATTTACTGCAACAAGCGAATTTATCAAAGCAGCAATTGATACAAACGCTGAAGCAACAAAAAGAAATCGCAGAGTTGCAGAAATATAAAATACAGCAGGAAATTACAGAACGAGAAATTCAAATGGCAGACTTGATACAATCTTCCATTGTACATTTTTTTGCTAATCCCGGATATGATTTCAATAAAAGAGTGACCGAAGATAAATGGGAAGAGCTGCGAATAGCTATCAATAAAGTTTCATACAACTTCGATGGGCGGTTGCGTCAAATGTATCCGAAAATCTCAAAAGACGACCTTCGGCTTTGTTATTTGGTCAAAACCAACATATCTCCGAAGGCAATTGCCGTTATTTTCAATTGTAGCCCACAATCGGTCACATCCAAACGCACCCGTTTATATGAAAAAATCTTCAAAAAGAAGGGGAATACTAAGGATTTTGACGGATTTATAGCTGATTTATAAGCAGATAAAAAGCGGCATATTTATTGCTTAATACATGCGTAATTTTGCGTAATTTAATTGTTGGTTAAGAAATCGGCAACTTCTATTTTTGCCTCGCAAAATAAAAGATTGCCTATGAATACATTAAAATTGTTTTTAACATTGTCGCTTTTGGTGTCAGGTGGAATGGAATCAGCACAAGCATGTAAAGCACGTATTTTACTCTGTATTCTAGCTATATGCTGTTTCCCGTTGAGCATCTATAGCGCGCACAAAGTAACAGGACACGTTACAGATTCATCGCAGAATCCGATACCTATGGCTACCATACGACTCCTACAGCCAGACTCTTCATTCGTGAAAGGTACCGTAACCGATAACAACGGCATATTCAATCTTGAAAATATAAAAAAAGGGAACTACATCCTGTCTGTCAGCTGTGTAGGCTACGCGGACGCTTCGGTGGACTTCGCGATGCCGGAAGCGGACTTCCATGTTCCGCCAATCGCATTGAAAGAGAACAGCATCGCACTGGATGCTGTTACCGTAACGGCCAACGCTGTCATCCAGAAGAAAGACCGTCTGCTGATTATCCCGGACAAGCAACAGATAAAACACGCCTACACGGGATATGACCTGCTGTACAACCTGATGATACCGGGAGTCAGCGTAGACCGGCGCCAAGGGACGGTCTCTACCTCCAAAGGAGGGGCTACACTGTATATAAACGGAAGAAGAGCGGACTTCAGGGAAATACAGAACCTGCGGCCCAAAGACATCGAAAAGATAGAATACTACGATACCCCCACCGATGAATACCTGGGCGATGTGGCCTCCATCAACTATATCGTCAAGGAGTACAAGACGGGAGGCTATGTCTCGCTGGACGGGGAACAGAACATCGGTTACCTGAAGGGAGATTACAACGCCGGATTCAAGATAACCCATAACCAGACGAACTACATGCTGTTTGCAGGCTACAACCGGCGTGAATACGACGGGGTACATACCCAGGATGAAGAACATTTCAACCTGGGCGACCATACCATAGACAGAAATACCGCCACGGAAAGCGCGGCCTACGAGAGCGACCAGCAGTACGTGCAGTTCAAGGTCAACAACAATACCGCCAAAAGGATGCTGACGGGAACGGTATCGCTGGTCCATAACTATACTCCGCACAATGACCTGAATGAATCGTTCATCTATCAAAACGGCAGTGAGGACAACCGGACTGTCAATATCCGGGAGGCCGTCAACCAGAAGAATCTGAAGCCGGCCATTTCTCTGAACTGTGGGTTCAACATGAAGAACAACCAGCGGCTGAGGTTCATACTGAACTCGGCCTACTCCAGGAACGAATACCAAAGGAACTATTCGGAACAGGGCTGGCGGTACAGGACGGATGTCGGCGAAGACCTGTATTCCTTCAGCGGCATTGCCGTCTACAGCATCAAGCTGAAACACAACAATTCTTTTGGAGGGAATCTCCAGCACTACCACAACATCACTTCTTCCACCTACGAAGGCAGCATGACCTCTTCCCAACACCTGTGGATGGGAGAGACCATTTCATTCCTCAGCTACACCCAGGATATAGGGAAACTGTTTACGCTCAGCGTTTCTCCCGGAGTCTCGCTGCTGAACTACAACCTGAACCATGGAGAGACCCAGCGTTTCTGGACATTCCGGACAAACACGTGGCTGCAGTATAACCTGAACTCCCACCATCAGTTCGTGATAGGGTTCGCCATCGGGAACGAACAGGCCGACATCAGCTACCTGAACACGGCCAGCCAGGCGGTAGACTCCCTGCAGACGAGAAGAGGAAACCCTTATCTGGACAATCCGAAGATACACGACTATTTCTTCAATTACCGGGCACAGATAAACAGCCTGGGCATCCAGTTCAACGCGACATACACCAAGTATCTGCACAACATAAGCTATATCTATTCCGTAGAGGACGGCAGACTGGTCAGTTCCTATCAGTCGGACGATTCGTACCATAAGCTGAGGCTGGAAGGCCTGTGCTCCTACCGCATTTCCGACAATCTACGTGCTAATACCACTTTGCGCTATGAACACATGAACGTCCCTCAGCACTCACAGCTGAAGGAAGACAACTTCTTCGCCTCGATAGACCTGAACTGTTTCATCGGCCCGTTCACCGTCAACGCATACGCGAAGACTACGGAACGGAAACTGGATCAGACCACACTGGCTTTCGTGAAGAATCCCGCCTCATACGGCCTGTCCGTACGCTACAACGGAAAGAACTGGATGGCGGAAGCCGGAGCCGAGAATCCCTTCACCAAGCACCTGCACTACCGCGAGTATGCCGACTATGGGGTCTACCGGTATAACCAGGCAAGAACCAGCCGCATCTACCAGCAGACCGGCTACATCAAACTGGCCTATACTTTCGACTTCGGGAAGAAAGTATCCAAGGATTCAAACTATATAGACCGGAGCATCAACAGTGCCATCCTGAAAGCCAGATAACAGGGACACATACGCCTATAAATATCCGTTGTAACGTATTCCCTCTCAGACCGCCTTCCACTCGCCGATAGTACCCGTCTCGGAAGAAAAGACGGCACCTATCCTGTACAACTTGCGGCTATCGGAAGCATATTCACGGACATAACCCTTCTCCTCTATCTGGCGCAACGCATCGGAGGCTGTACCGTCCAGCTTGAACTCGAAAATGTAGACATACTCCGGAGTCTCTACGATACAGTCCACACGGCCCTGGCTCTGAACCTTCTCCACATACACCGTATAGACGCTCACCAGACGCATGATCAGATAAAAAGTATACTGGAAATAACGCTCACGCTCGGCCTCATCCTCCTTGCGGCGCATCGTATAGGGTATACCTGCCAGGAACGATGTGAACAACGTACAGAGCTTTTCCGGATTGCCGGCCCTCAACGTACGGACTACCTCACGGATCCAGCCACCCGTCTCTTCCGAAGGCTTCAGGTACGACGTTGCCAGAACAGTCAGGAATCCGTTCTTCACTTCATTGTTCGGAAAATCCAACAGGAAGGTATTAAAATCCATGTCATAGTCCTTGATGGTCAGGTAACCGCTCTGATAAATCATCGGCAGGGGCTGTTCCATGTCGGCCTTGTAGTCGATAAACTCTTCGGGGCGGTAATATTTGCCAGTCAGTTCGTTCATGTTCTCACTGAAATGGGTAAGCAGCCGTACCAGATAGGTCGGTGTGCCCGAACTGAACCAGTAATCGTAGATGCGGCGCTTGCTGAAAGCATTGAGCAGACTGAACGGATTGTATATATCCGTCAGCCGGTCGCTGAAATGATACCCGTCATACTGCAGTTTCAACCGCTGACGCATCTCCTCTGCCGTACAACGGTAATCCGTAGCCATGCGTGCTACAGGCTCCGCAAAATAACGGTCCAACTCATCCTGGGTTATGCCGCAAAGCGACTCGTAGTCCATGCTCATGCTGATGTCATCGGGCTGGTTGAAACCGCTGAAAACACTCACCTGAGAGAACTTGGTCACACCCGTCAGAAGCACGAACTGAAGGTGACGGTCGGCAGCCTTGAATACCGAATAGAAGCCCTTCAGTACGTTCCGGTGACGGTCCTCCAGCGCGGCGTTTACATCGAGCACATCCAGTATCGGCTTGTCGTACTCATCAATCAGCACTACGGCACGACGCCCCGTCTGTTCGTGGGCGCTACGGAGCACCTTCAGGAAACGTCCACCCAAATCATGCTTATCATCTCCGGAAGAAAGGCCATAGCCCGATTCCCATTCAGAGACATAATCGGCCAGACGCTCCTCCAATATCCCTTCACGTGTAAAATCTGACCCGTTGAAATCCACATGAAATACCGGATAGACATACCAGTCCTTCTCCAGGCGCTCCATGGCCAGACCGCGGAACAGCTCCTTACGACCCTGATAATAGTTCTCCAGCGTAGAGACCAGCAGGCTCTTCCCGAAACGGCGGGGACGGCTCAGGAAACAGATGCTGCTCTCGTGGGTCAGCCTGTAGATTAATTCAGTCTTGTCGACATAGACGTAACCGCCTTCGATGATGCGTTCGAAACTCTGTATGCCAATGGGATATTTCATGTAGCTATGAATATTAATAATGGATAACGGAAAAACGTTTGAAATTCAAAGATACAAAAAAGTCGGGGAGAGTCAAACGAAAAAACTGTTTTTTCAAGTTTGACTCTCCCCGAATCGCTTCGATATTCGTTTGATACAAATCCAACATAACCCAAAGAATCTGTACCAGCGAAAACGAAAAGCTATCTGAAACAAGTATTCGCTATCCGGTATATTCAACAAAAAACAGCCTGCCTACAGTACAAAACTGTAGACAGGCTGCTTATGATAAAATACATAAATTATACGCGTGAAAGAACCGGATTGGCTCCCGAAGTTAGTTTCAGTGCTTCCGGATGTTCTTTGATAAAGGATTCGATATGACGGATACGTTTCTCTTCCAATATCTCATCAACCGCAATCAGGATACCGGTTTCCTCTACATCGCCGAATCCGTCGTTAATGGCTGTACCGAACATACGCATGGTAGGCGACAAACTCATATAGGCATTCACCAACGGAGGTATGTTATATCCCAGTTTACGGACTTCCGTATTCAGTACCTTATAATCTTCCTTGAAAGTCGCATTACAGAAAAGCTTTTCCAACACAGCCGGGTCTGCTTCTATCTGCAACGGAACCATCGGAGTAATCAGATTATCCTTGTCCGAAAAATGTTTCTTCAGGAAATACAGAATCATATCGCGTCCGAAACGGTTGTAGCTGGGATACATCGTCATCTTTCCGAAGAAATACTTGACATTCGGTTTCACCACCGTCAGAGCGCCAAGACCATCCCACAAGTTATCCAAGGCAAACAACCCCTTCGAACCTGAACGGGTAGACTGGTATTCTAGAGTCACAAACGAACGTCCCAGTTCGATGGTAGTCGGAAGATATTCTTTCAGGAATTTTTCAGAGAAATTGAACATGTGAGCCGTAGCCAACATCGGTTTCCCCTCTGCATCAAACTGCACTTCATCGCCCAACAGATAACGGTAGCCTCCCAGAATCTCTTCAGCTTCAGGATCCCATACAACCAATTGCTTGTATGGATGCTCCATCACATCGTATTCATCGAGGTCCATCGATTTCCCTGTACCTCCTCCCGCTGCACGGAACGCAATCTCACGCAAACGTCCGATTTCCTTCAGTACGTTCGGAGAATCCTGCCAGGTAACGATATAGATTTCGTTATTACTTTTATTCGTCGACCTCAGCCGCTTGTCTTCTGTCAATTCCGATTTTAGCACTTGTCTATCAATCGGAGCAATTATATCTTCCATACTTATCTTTTAAATCCTCAAAATTAAATCTTATACACCAGTTCGCGTACATAATCGGCCCATTCGGCAGGAGTCTTGGATTTATCGAACGTCTGCCAAGGAATCGGCTTTCCAATGGTTACCTTGAAGGTCTTGTGACGATTCTTATACATCTCATCCGCCAGATAAAGCATCGCAATGTTGAATTTGATACCCAAGAACTTACAAAGGTTAGCCAAATTGTAGAAGAAATTTGAGTTCCGACCCTCAAAATGGATAGGAACCACCATCCGCTGTGTCTCAACACTTTTGGTAACGAAAGTTTTTTTCCACGGCAAATCTTTGATAACCCCCTGTTGTCTGCGTGAACAGAGACCGGCGGGGAACATGATGATATGGTCGTCCGACTTGAATCCGGCCTCTACCATGCGTGGAAAATCGCGTGACTGGGCACCGGTCTTATTGATAGGAATACATAACGGGGCTAGTCCGTGCAGATTCATCAACAAATCATTCACCAGATATTTGATACGCCCGTTATAGTGGGTTCCAAGCACATACCCTAACGCTATTCCATCCTGACCGCCCAACGGGTGATTGGAAACAAAGGTACACAAGCCCTCTTGAGGCAAATTCTCCAGACCGTTTACCTCCAGCTTCACATCAAGATAATCCATACATGCCTTCAGGAAATCGACTCCCGTCTTATCGGAAACACCCTTCAGAAAACTGTTGATTTCATCCTGATGCACAATACGTTTCAAATATGACACGACGAACCGAGGAATCCGTTTGGCCTTTTTCCCCGCCTTTTCCCGAAGGACCTTGTCTATGTCAATTAAAAAAATCGAATTGTCTGCCATCACTTCATATTAGGTTTTCTTTGCAAAAGTAACTTATCTTTTGAAAAATTACTCATTCACGACCAAAAAATACACTTTTCAGACCTAAAAAACTGATAAATGATGACAATTACGGGCATTTCTTGCACACGTCTGTATACTTTTGTGTATTATCACAAGGGGCAAAACCATTCAAATGGAAAAACAGCCGAATAAAGGGTCCGCCAATCAACAACCTGTTGATAACTTCTCGGAAAATAATTGCCAGAACATAGTGACTGTTTTTACAGAATTACCTAATTTTACACCTTGATATATTATAAAAAGAAATTTCACAAAAACTGTCAAGAAAAATGAACGAACCAGAACAGACATACCACGTTCCCGTCCTCCTGCATGAAAGCATCGAGGGTATGCACATACAGCCAGGAGGAACTTACGTAGACGTTACATTCGGAGGAGGAGGACACTCTAAAGAAATCTTGAACACCATGGACGCCACAGGCAAACTGTTCAGTTTCGATCAGGATCAGGATGCAGAGCGCAACATTGTGAACGACAAACGGTTTACATTCGTCCGGAGTAACTTCCGCTACCTGCATAATTTTCTTCGGTATTATGGAGTAGATCAAATAGATGCCATTCTGGCTGACCTGGGTGTTTCTTCCCACCATTTCGATGACTCTGAACGGGGCTTTTCTTTCCGGTTCGACGGACAGCTGGACATGCGCATGAACAAACGGGCAGGAATGACAGCTACAGACATCGTAAACACTTATGATGAAGAACGATTGGCAGACATTTTCTACCTATACGGAGAGCTGAAGAACAGCCGCAAACTGGCTGCTGTATTAGTAAAAGCCCGTGTACAAAAGAAAATAGCCACTATCGGTGACTTTCTGGAAATCATCAAACCCTTATTCGGAAAGGAACGGGAAAAGAAAGAACTGGCCAAAGTATTCCAGGCACTCCGTATCGAAGTAAATCAAGAAATGGAAGCGCTGAAAGAAATGCTGTATGCGGCCACCGAAGCTTTAAAACCAGGAGGCAGACTCGTTATCATCACTTATCATTCCCTGGAAGACCGTATGGTAAAGAACATCATGAAAACCGGGAATGTAGAAGGAAAAGCTGAAAAAGATTTCTTCGGTAACATACAAACCCCTTTCAAGCTTGTAAACAACAAAGTAATTGTGCCTTCTGAAGAAGAAATCGCCCGTAACCCACGCTCCAGAAGCGCCAAATTACGTATTGCAGAAAAAAAATAAAAAGACACAAAGGCATGGAACAACCGAACAACAAACAGAAAGAAGCATCGCACATCAGCCTCCGGAGTATACTCGGAGGAGAAATCCTGGTGCACAGTTTCCTGCGGAGACAAGTGTATCTGCTCATCCTGATTGTGATACTGACCATTCTATACATAGACAACCGCTATTCCAGCCAGCAGGAACTGATTGAAATAGACCGGCTGAAGAAGGAACTGACAGACATCAAATATGATGCCTTGACCATTTCATCAGAACTGACGGAAAAAAGCCGGCAGTCACGCATCGAAGAATATATTTCGGCCGAGGGCAGACAACTGCAAACAGCAGCTACCCCACCCTTTTTAATCAAGGAAGAAGAAGAATAAAAGTACAACTATGGCACCGGGACAAAAAGACATATTACCACGTTTTACCATCATTCTGTTCGTAATGGCACTGATGGCTATTGCAGTCATCGCAAAAGCAGGATTCATTATGTTCGCAGAACGAGGGTATTGGGAGGAAGTAGCCGACCGCTTCGTCAAAGAAAACGTAGTGGTACACCCGAACCGGGGGAATATCATTTCCTCGGACGGAAAACTGATGGCCAGCAGTCTTCCGGAATATAAGATTTACATGGACTTCCTGGCTGGAGGGAAAGAAAAAGACAGCCTACTGATGGCACACCTGACTGAAATATGCGAAGGATTACACCAGATTCTTCCGGACAGAAGTGCTGAAGCTTTCCGGAAACATATCCTGCAAGGGCGCCGGAAAAAAAGCCGCAATTACCTGCTCTACCCGAAACGAATCTCTTACATCGAATATAAGCAGGTCAAAGAATTACCCGTATTCAACCTGAGCAAGTATAAGGGAGGCTTCCACGAACTGGCTTTCAACCAGCGCAAAAAACCGTTCGGTTCATTAGCCATGCGAACATTGGGAGACATGTATCCGGATATGGCTCAAGGGGCAAAAAACGGCCTGGAACTGACTTACGATTCCATTCTGCGCGGTACGGACGGTATCACACACCGCCAGAAAGTGATGAACAAGTACCTGAATATCGTAGACAAACCGGCAGTAGACGGTTATGATATCATTACGACCATCGATGTAGGTATCCAGGATATCGCGGAAAAAGCATTGGTGGACCAATTGAAGAACCTGAATGCCGTGTGGGGAGTTGCCATCGTCATGGATGTAGCTACCGGTGATGTGAAAGCCAACGTGAACATGACCCGGGGAGGCGACGGCAATTATTACGAAATGAAGAATCTGGCTGTAAGTAACCTGATGGAACCGGGTTCTACCTTCAAGACAGCTTCTATCATGGTAGCCTTGGAAGACAAATACATCACACCCGATTACGAAGTAGACACCCAGAGCGGTATCGTCAACATGCACGGCAGCTGGATGAGAGACTGGAACTGGCACCGGGGCGGCTATGGGAAAATTGATGTCACCCGGATTCTGGAGGTATCTTCAAATGTAGGTGTATCCAGCATCATCGACAAGTTCTATCGGGACAATCCGCAGAAATTCGTCGACGGTCTACGGCGTATGAGCATCGACAAGCCTCTGAACCTAGGATTCGTAGGAGAAGCCAGTCCACGCATTCTCGGCCCGAAAGAGCGTTATTTTGCCAAGACTACCCTGCCATGGATGAGTATCGGATATGAAACACAGATACCACCCATCTACATTCTGAACTTCTACAACGCCATTGCCAATAATGGGGTCATGGTAAAGCCGAAGTTCGTAAAAGCCATTGCCAAGGACGGGGACATTGTAGAAGAATATCCTACCGAGGTCGTGAATCCGAAAATCTGTTCGGACACCACCCTGACCCAGATACGAACAATCTTGCAGAAAGTGGTATCCGAAGGATTGGCCAAACCTGCAGGAAGCAAACAATTCAATGTATCCGGGAAAACAGGAACCGCACAGATTTCACAAGGAGCCGCCGGCTATAAGAGCGGAGGTGTGAAATATATGGTCAGTTTCTGTGGATATTTCCCTTCGGAAGCTCCGAAATACAGCTGTCTGGTTCAGATTGAAATACCTCACGGTCCTGCATCCGGAGGTCTACAGGCCGGTAGCGTGTTCAGCCGCATCGCCGAACGGGTCTACGCAAAGCACCTGTACCGTGACCTGGCACATGCCAAAGATTCGACGGCCATTCTGGTGCCCGACATCAAGAACGGTGACATCAAAGAAGCGGCCTACGTACTGCAGGCATTGAACGTAAGCAACAACGGAAGTTCCCTGAAAGGCGAAGGCCCCATCTGGGGGAAAGCACAGACTTCTGCCAACTATGCAACCTTCGAAAAGGTAAAGAAAAGCAAAAGTCTGATTCCGAATGTACGAGGAATGGGAGCCAAGGATGCAGTCTACCTGCTGGAAAGTATGGGACTGAAAGTACATCTGACTGGAGTAGGCCGGGTAACTGCCCAAAACATGACTCCGGGCTCTTCATTCAAGAAAGGACAAACCATAACATTGACACTTAACCATTGATATAGATATGAAACTGGAGATTATTCTCAAGAACATCAAGACCTGTTCAATTACAGGTAACCAAGAACTGGAAATAACCGGTATCAACATAGACTCACGCCTCATCGAAAAAGGACACCTTTTCGTTGCGATAAAAGGGACACAAACCGATGGTCATACCTACATTGGGAAAGCCATTGAGAAAGGTGCAGCAGCGATTGTCTGCGAGACATTGCCGGAAACACTGCATCCGGAAGTAACCTACATCCAGGTTACCGACACTGAAGATGCGGTAGGAAGACTGGCCACCAACTATTATGGAGACCCGACATCCAAATTAGATCTGGTAGGAGTAACCGGTACTAACGGGAAAACGACTATCGCCACCTTATTATATAATATGTTCCGTCAGTTCGGTTACAAAGTAGGACTGATTTCGACCGTATGCAATTACATCGACGGAGAAGCTATTCCAACCGACCATACGACCCCTGACCCGATCACCCTGAACAAGCTATTGGGAAGAATGGCGGACGAAGGCTGCAAATATGCTTTTATGGAGGTCAGTTCGCATGCGGTGGCACAGAAACGTATCGGCGGATTGAAATTTGCCGGCGGTATCTTCACCAACATCACCCGCGATCATCTGGATTACCACAAGACTTTTGAGAATTATCTCAAGGCAAAGAAAGCATTCTTTGACAATCTGCCCAAAACAGCTTTTGCGCTGACCAACGAGGATGATAAGAACGGCATGGTTATGGTACAAAACACCAAAGCGAAAACAGCAACCTACTCTCTGCGTACCCTGGCCGATTTCAAGGGGAAAGTACTGGAGGACGGATTCGAAGGGATGTTGCTGGATATCAACAACCACGAAGTGAATGTACAGTTCATCGGCCGATTCAACGCCTCCAACCTTCTGGCTGTGTATGGAGCCGCTTGTCTGCTGGGTAAACAACCGGAAGAAGTACTGCTGATTCTAAGTACCCTACGCCCGGTATCAGGCCGTTTCGATGCCATCCGCTCTCCGAAAGGCTATACGGCCATCGTAGATTATGCCCACACACCGGACGCATTGGTCAATGTCTTGGAAGCTATCCACGAAGTACTTCGTGGCAGAGGACAGGTAATCACCGTAGTAGGTGCCGGCGGTAACCGGGACAAAGGGAAACGACCGCTGATGGCACAGGAATCTGTCAAACGAAGCGACAAGGTTATCATCACTTCCGATAACCCACGCTTTGAAGAGCCTCAGGATATCATCAACGATATGCTGGCCGGATTGACCGATACAGACATGCAGAAAGTAATCTCCATCGCCGACCGAAAAGAAGCCATCCGCACCGCCTGTATGTTGGCTCAACGGGGGGATGTCATCCTGATAGCCGGAAAAGGCCACGAGAACTACCAGGAAATCAAAGGGGTGAAACACCATTTTGATGACAAGGAAATAGTAAAGGATATTTTTGAAAAGGAACATTAATCTGATAAGACAATGTTATACTATCTGTTCAATTATTTAGAGCAATTTGATTTCCCGGGAGCGCGGATGTTCGGTTATGTATCGTTCCGAGCGCTGATGGCGGTCATCTTGTCCCTGCTGATATCATCGATTTTCGGTGAATACTTCATCAACCTGTTAAAGCGAAAGCAGATTACAGAAACACAGCGGGATGCCTCCATTGACCCTTTCAATGTCAACAAGGTAGGTATTCCGACGATGGGAGGTATCATCATCATTGTAGCCATTCTGATACCGTGTCTGCTGTTGGGCAAACTGCACAATATCTATATGATTCTGATGCTGATAACGACAGTCTGGCTAGGCACCCTAGGTTTTCTGGACGATTACATCAAAGTATTCCGGAAAGACAAAGAAGGACTGCACGGAAAATTCAAGATTATCGGTCAGGTGGGCTTAGGATTCATCGTCGGTATGACTTTGTACCTGAGTCCGGATGTCGTCATCCGCGAGAACGTCGAAATACAGAAAAACGGTGAGATTGTCAATGTCATCCATAAGACAGACAATCAGAAATCGACAAAGACCACCATACCGTTCTTCAAGAACAACAACCTGGATTATGCCGACATCGTAGGCTTCATGGGAGACCATGCCCAGACAGCCGGATGGATTGTCTTTGTACTGATTACCATCTTTGTCGTTACAGCTGTATCGAACGGAGCCAACCTGAACGACGGAATGGATGGAATGACCGCGGGAAATTCAGCCATCATCGGGGTGACACTCGGTATTCTGGCCTATGTATCCAGCCACATTGAGTATGCAGGCTATCTGAATATCATGTACATCCCCGGAAGTGAGGAACTGGTTATCTTCATCTGTGCCTTCATTGGAGCCCTGATCGGTTTCCTGTGGTACAATGCATTCCCGGCACAGGTATTCATGGGAGATACCGGCAGTCTGACTATCGGTGGTATCATTGCCGTGTTTGCCATCATCATCCACAAGGAACTGCTGATTCCGATTCTCTGTGGAGTATTCCTGGTAGAGAACCTGTCAGTAATCCTGCAAGTGAAATATTTCCAGTCCGGAAAGAAGAAAGGGCTGAAACGGCGCGTATTCAAACGTGCGCCGATTCATGACCACTTCCGGACTACAATGGCCCAACTCGACCCGAGCTGTACGTACTTGTTCACACGCCCTAAAAGCGTATTTCATGAATCGAAGATTACCGTCCGCTTTTGGATTGTAACCATCGTATTAGCTGCAATAACTATTATAACGTTAAAGATAAGATAAAAAGCCATGGCAAAAAGAATTGTCATCTTAGGAGCCGGTGAAAGCGGCGCGGGAGCTGCCGTACTGGCACAGAAACAAGGATTCGATACCTTTGTTTCAGACATGTCCCAAATTAAGGACAAATACAAGAACATGCTGAATGAGAGAGGCATCCAGTGGGAAGAAGGGAAACATACCGAAGAGCTGATTCTGAATGCGGACGAAATCATCAAAAGCCCGGGTATCCCCAACGATGCTCCAATGATTCTGAAACTGAAAGCACAAGGTACACCGATTATTTCGGAAATCGAATTTGCCGGACGGTATACCAATGCCAAAATGATTTGTATCACAGGTAGTAACGGTAAGACGACAACTACCTCACTGATTTACCATATCTTCAAGAAAGCCGGTCTGAATGTGGGACTGGCAGGAAACATCGGTCAAAGTCTGGCTTATCAGGTAGCGGAATGCAATTATGACTACTATGTCATTGAGCTGAGCAGTTTCCAACTGGACAACATGTACAAGTTCCATGCAAACATTGCCGTATTGATGAACATCACGCCAGACCATCTGGACCGCTATAATTACGAACTACAGAACTATGTAGATGCAAAGTTCCGTATCATCCAAAACCAGACAAACGAAGATGCCTTCATCTTCTGGAACGATGACCCGGTCATTCAGCGTGAACTCCATAAATACGGTATACACGGACAATATTACCCATTTGCCGAGAAGAAAGAGGAAGGCGCGGCTGCTTTCGTTGAACAGAATAAGGTGTACTTCACCCGCCCCATAGCCTTCAACATGGAGCAGGAAGAACTGGCATTGACCGGGACCCACAACCTGTTCAACTCCATGGCTGCCGGTATTTCTGCCAACATCGCCGGTATCCGGAACGAATGTATCCGGGAAGCTTTGAGCGATTTTAAAGGCGTGGAACATCGTCTGGAAAAAGTAGCCCGCGTACGTGGAGTGGAATACATCAACGATTCCAAAGCTACGAATGTCAACTCCTGCTGGTATGCCTTGCAAAGCATGAAGACAAAAACAGTACTGATTTTGGGAGGAAAAGACAAAGGAAACGATTATAACGAAATCGCCAAACTGGTGAAAGAAAAATGTTCCGGTCTGATATTCCTGGGTCTGCACAACGAAAAGCTTCATGCCTTCTTTGATAGCTTCGGCTTACCGATTGTCGATGTACAGAGCATGCAGGATGCGGTAAATGCAGCCTATCAGATGGCCCAGAAGGGTGAAACAGTCCTGCTGAGTCCTTGCTGTGCCAGCTTCGACCTGTTCAAAAGCTACGAGGACCGTGGTGATCAATTCAAAGCATGTGTAAACAAACTATAAATCAAAATACCCAAAGATGGATTTACTGAAAAACCTGTTTAAAGGTGACAAGGTAGTATGGATCATCTACCTGTTGCTTTGTCTCATCTCAATCATTGAGGTGTTCAGTGCGTCGAGTACCTTGACATACAAGAGCGGCGACCATTGGGGACCTATCACTACCCATATGTTACTACTGATGACAGGTACCGTGGTGGTCATTATCGCACACAACATACCGACACGGTGGTTCAAGGCTTTCAACGCATTGCTCCCCCTCTCGTGGGCCATGTTGATAGCCGTATTCATCATCGGTGCGTTGACCAATGGAGCCAAGCGATGGATTGATTTGGGATTCTTCAGGTTTCAGCCATCGGAAGTGGCTAAAATGGCCACCATTATTACGGTAGCATATATTCTTTCTCGACTTCAAGAAGAGAATGGAGCCAATAAACGGGCGTTCAAATATATCCTTTGGGTGACAGGAATTACCTGTGCCTTGATTTTCACAGAGAATCTGTCCACTGCCTTATTGCTGGCAACCACTGTTCTGCTGCTGATGTTCATAGGACGTGTACCGTTTAAACAATTAGGTTCACTGGTAGGAATCGCTGTAGGTTTCGTGCTGATTTGCGTAACAATCATCGAAAAAGTTCCGGCTCAGACTTGGGATGACATCGGGCTACACCGAATGACGACCTGGCAATCACGTCTGGAAAACCATTTCAGCGGAGAAGAAATTCCTGCTGCCAAATTCGATATTGACAAGGATGCCCAGATTGCTCATGCCAACATCGCCATAGCCAGTAGCCACGTATTGGGGAAAGGACCCGGAAACAGTGTACAACGTGACTTCCTTTCTCAAGCATTCTCCGATTTTATCTATGCGATTATCATCGAAGAACTGGGGTTGGTAGGAGGAGCCTGCGTTGCCCTTCTTTATATATTGCTGTTGACCCGTATCGCCAAGATTGTCCGGAAATGTGACAACACCTATTTCAGCCTGATGATTATCGGTTTCGGAACCCTGATTGTACTGCAGGCCATGTTTAACATGCTGGTGGCCGTAGGTATCATTCCCGTAACCGGTCAACCATTACCAATGATCAGTAAAGGAGGAACTTCGACCTTAATCAACAGCGCCTACATCGGACTGATTCTGGCAGTCAGCCGTTATGTAGACAACCAGGAAGAGGCACAGGCAGAAGAGGCAGAAAAACAGAACGAAGTAAAGGCTGCCGCAGTCAGTCTTTTACAGCAGGCTGCCGAAATAGGCAACAAACAAGTTCAAGAAATTACGGATGAAACAACTACCACACCGAAAACTGAAGGAAAAAGTGTATAAAAAAGTCTAAGAATAACTATTTTACGAGTTTATTCCTAACTTTGCAGAGAAATGGAAGAGTTTATGGAAGAAAAGATACGCATAATCATCAGCGGAGGCGGAACCGGAGGACACATTTTCCCGGCCGTTTCCATCGCAAACGCCCTGAAAGCGCAACATCCCGACATTGAAATCTTATTTGTTGGAGCTGAAGGACGTATGGAAATGCATCGTGTTCCAGCCGCTGGCTACCAGATAATAGGTTTACCCGTTGCCGGATTCGACCGCAAACATCTATGGAAGAATATCAGTGTACTGATGAAACTGGTACGGAGCCAACTGAAAGCACGACAAATCATCAAGGATTTCAAGCCCCATGCTGCAGTCGGTGTAGGCGGTTATGCCAGTGGACCAACCTTAAAAATGGCAGGAATGATGGGAATCCCGACATTGATTCAAGAACAGAATTCATACGCCGGTGTCACCAATAAGCTGCTAGCTAAAAAGGCCTGCAAGATTTGTGTAGCCTACGAAGGTATGGAACGCTTCTTTGAAAAAGACAAGATTATCCTGACCGGTAACCCCGTCCGTCAGGGATTATTGAATCATACACTGAGCAGGGAAACTGCTATCCAATCATTCGGCCTCGACCCTCAGAAGAAAACAATACTGATTGTAGGTGGAAGCCTTGGAGCACGGACTATCAACAATTGTGTCATGCACGGACTGGAGAAAATCAAGATGTCTGGAGTGCAGTTTATCTGGCAGACCGGAAAATTCTATATTGAAGAAGCCAAGGCAACGGTAACCAAGGCCGGAGACTTACCTATGCTGCACACCACAGATTTTATCTCCGACATGGCTGCCGCATACAGCGCCGCAGATTTGGTTATCAGCCGTGCAGGTGCAGGCTCCATTTCAGAATTCTGCCTATTGCAGAAACCGGTAATTTTAGTACCTTCACCCAATGTAGCAGAAGACCATCAGACAAAAAATGCGTTAGCATTGGTCAACAAAGATGCTGCCCTTTACGTAAAGGATATGGAGGCCGAAGAGAAACTGCTTGATTTGGCTATCCAGACGGTACAGCAACCGGAAACACTAACAAAATTAAGTACAAACATTGCGAAGCTAGCTTTCAAAGATTCTGCCAATGTCATTGCCCAAGAAGTCTATAAGCTAGCCGTAAATTACCAGAAGAAAAATGAACGTTAATACCTTGAAAGCTGTCTACTTCATCGGTGCCGGAGGCATCGGAATGAGTGCGTTGGTCCGCTATTTTCTGTCCAAAGGAAAGAAGGTAGCAGGATACGACCGTACTCCCAGTGAACTGACCCAAAAACTGAATGAAGAAGGGGCGGCTATCCATTACGAAGAAAACACTGCACTCATTCCGGACGATTTCAAACAACCGGAAACGACACTCATCATATACACGCCGGCTATTCCAGCAAACCATCAGGAACTGACCTATTTCCGTGAAAACGGTTTTGAAATTCAGAAACGGGCACAGGTTCTAGGAATGTTGACACGCACAGAAAGAGGTATGTGTGTAGCAGGTACCCATGGAAAAACCACAACTTCCACCATGGCCGCCCATCTGTTGCACCAGTCACACGTGACATGTAATGCCTTTTTAGGAGGTATCTCCAAGAATTACGGAACGAACCTGCTTCTTTCTGACAAGAGTGACCTCGTAGTCATTGAAGCAGACGAATTCGACCGTTCTTTCCACTGGCTGACTCCCTATGCCACTGTAATTACCGCTACGGACTCTGACCATCTGGATATCTACGGTACCCACGAAGCTTACGTAGAAAGTTTCCGTAAATACACATCTTTGATTCGGCCAGACGGTTACCTGATTATCAAGAAAGGGATTGACCTCCAGCCGGACGTACAACCTGGAGTAACGGTATATACCTACTCCAACGATGAAGGGGATTTCCACGCAGAAAACATCCGTATAGCCAATGGTGAAATCACTTTCGATTTCATTTCACCTTTGGGCAATATTGCCGATATCCGTTTGGGAGTTCCTGTCTATGTGAATATCGAGAACGGAGTAGCAGCAATGGCTCTGGCCCAGATAGGTGGTGCTACTGCCGAAGAAATCCGTACCGCCATGGCTACTTTCCAAGGTGTAGACCGCCGGTTCGATTTCAAGATAAAGAATGACCGCATCGTACTGCTAAGTGATTATGCGCACCATCCGGCCGAAATCAGACAGAGCGTTACTTCTATCCGCACTTTGTATCCGGATAAAAAGATTACCGCGATTTTCCAGCCTCACTTGTATACACGTACCCGCGATTTCTACAAAGAATTTGCAGACAGCCTTTCGCTGTTGGACGAAGTGATTCTGCTGGATATCTATCCGGCCCGTGAGCAACCTATTCCGGGTATAACCAGTCAGTTGATTTATGACAACCTCCGCCCAGGTATCGAAAAATGCCTGTGCAAGAAAGAAGACCTGTTAGATTTGCTGAAAAACAAGCATCTGGAGGTTCTGATTACTTTGGGAGCTGGAGACATTGACAATTACATACCACAAATTTCTGAATTACTGAAGAATAAATGATAAAACGAATTTTCATACTCTGTTTATCGATATTGGTAATCGGCTATCTGGTCGTAGCGATTACCACCATGAACCGCAAGCCTGACAATGAGGTCTGCAAGGGTATGGAATTGACTGTAAAGGATAGTGTTGACTATGGTTATATTACGCCTAACGGGATTAAAAACATCCTGAAGAACAGTAAACTATATCCTGAAGGCAAACGTTTGGGAGACATCAACGTACGTGCTTTGGAAAAAGCGCTTGACAACCATCCTTTCATTTCGGAAGCAGAATGCTATCTTACTTCCGGAGGGAAGGTACACGTAGAAGTCTACCAACGAATTCCTTTGCTACGAATCATGAGCAGTAACGGTGACGACTACTACATAGATCATAAAGGGAAAATTATGCCGGTACAAGGTACATCTGTCCATGTAGCTGTAGCAACCGGCTTTATCGATAGAAAGTTCGCACGCAAAGAGCTGTACGAACTGGCTTTGTACTTACAGACCGACCCTTTCTGGAAGTCCCAGATTGAACAAATCAACGTCACTTCTAAAAAGGAGCTGGAACTTGTTCCCCGGGTAGGAGACCATCTTATCTTCCTAGGGAAAGGCGAGAACTATCAGGAAAAGTTCAGGAGACTGAAGATTTTCTACAACGAAGCCTTGAACCGGGTAGGATGGAACAAGTACGAGCGAATCAGCATAGAATTTAATAACCAGATTATCTGTACCAAAAAAGAGAAGTAAGATATGGCAGCAACAGATTTTATTGTAGCAATTGAACTGGGATCTACAGAGATAACAGGCATTGCAGGAAAGAAGAATGCGGACGGAAGCATCCAGATTCTCGCATATGCCAGCGAGCGTTCGTCCGATTGCATCAAGAAAGGGGCAATCTACAATCTGGATAAGACGACTCAAAGCCTTACCTCTGTCATTAGACGGTTAGAGGAAAAGCTGCAAGCTTCTATCAAAAAAGTGTACGTAGGTATAGGGGGACAATCCGTAAGAAGCCTGTACAATACCGAGACCAAACAACTGGGCGAAGATACCAAGATATCTCAAGCCTTGATTGACTCTATGATGCAAGACAACCGTGAATTTCCACTCATTGACCAGGAGATTCTGGCGGTTGAACCTCAAGAATATAAAGTAGGAAACAATCTTCTGACAGAACCGGTAGGTATTCCTGCCGACAGAATCGAAGGACATTTCCTGAATATTATAGCACGCCATTCACTGAAAGGTAACATCAAGCAGTGTTTCAAGCAAGCCGGATATGAAATAGCCGACTACTTCATATCTCCGCTAATGACCGCCAACACTGTACTGACCAACAGTGAAAAACGATCAGGATGTGCTCTTGTAGATTTCGGTGCAGATACGACAACTGTTTCCGTTTATAAGAGCAATATCCTCCGTCATCTGGCAGTCATTCCGTTGGGTGGCAGCAACATTACCAAAGATATCACCAGCCAACAGATTGAAGAGGAAGACGCCGAACAACTGAAGCTCCGTTTTGCAAGTGCCTTTACCGAGCCTTCAGAAGACGAGACAGAAACCTCCAAGGAATACAACCTGGACGGCAAATGTTCCATTCCTGCTCATCTGCTGGAAGAAATTGTAGAAGCCCGTACCAATGAAATCCTGACCAACGTATGGAACCAGATTATGACTTCACAATACGGTGACAAACTGCTGGCTGGAGTCATACTGACAGGTGGAGCCTCAAACATGCGGAATATCGACCAGGCTTTTACGCGTATCACAAAGATTGATAAGGTACGTATTGCCAAGGCAGGTGATATTACACTGGTGGGCGACATCAAACTTCCGAAAGACGGAAGTCAGAATACGCTGATAGGTATCCTTGCCGCAGGAAAAGACAACTGCTGCAGAATAGACCCAAGAGGCTATCAGACCAATTTCATCGATGAAATCCAAGCCAAAGAGCAGGAGGCCAGACAGAAAGAGGAGGAACGTAAGCGTAAGGAAGAACAGGAAAGACTGGAACGGGAGCGTCAGGCCCGGGAAGAAGCTGCACGCCGCGAAGCCGAAGAAGCCGCACGTAGAAAAGAAGAGAAATGTACCGAACTGATTGCCAAAGCAAAGATGCAGGCCGAGAATAAAAAATACAACGAGGCCATCACGGCTTTGGAAGAAGCCTCAGCCTTGAACATCGAATCGAAGAAAGAAGAGATTTCACGGTTGAAAGACGAGTTCAACAAGCAGAAGGAAGAAAACAAGTGGTTCAACAAATGGAAAAAGAAGTTCAGCCAGATTTCTGAAGATATGTTTGAAGACCCGAAGAATTAAGGAAATACGATTATTCACCACATAATACGATTACATTATGTCTGAAGAAACAACAATGCCTTTCGATTTTCCGAAAGACGCTCCCCACATCATCAAAGTGATCGGTGTAGGAGGTGGCGGTGGCAATGCCGTCAACCACATGTACAGAGAAGGTATCCACGATGTAACGTTCGTGGTCTGCAATACAGATAATCAGGCGCTCGATGAATCGCCTGTTCCTATCAAGCTCCAGCTGGGTAGCGAAGGTCTGGGAGCCGGAAACCGCCCGGAACGTGCCAAGGCAGCTGCCGAAGAAAGCATGGAGGATATCAAACTCATGTTGAACGACGGCTGTAAGATGGCCTTCATCACTGCCGGTATGGGTGGTGGAACAGGTACTGGTGCCGCTCCGATCATCGCCAAGACTGCCAAGGAAATGGGCATTCTGACCGTCGGCATCGTAACCATTCCGTTCCTGTTCGAAGGTAACCGAAAAATCGACCAGGCACTGGACGGTGTAGAGGAAATGAGCAACCATGTAGATGCCCTGCTGGTCATCAACAACGAACGCCTGCGCGATGTCTATTCAGACTTCAGCGTCATGAAAGCATTCGGAAAAGCTGACGATACCCTTTCAACTGCCGCCAAGAGCATTGCCGAAATCATCACATTACGCGGTACCATCAACCTGGACTTCAACGATGTGAAAACGGTATTGAAAGACGGTGGAGTAGCCATCATGAGTACCGGTTTCGGTGAAGGCGAAGGACGTGTCACTCAAGCCATCAACGATGCGCTCCATTCACCGCTGCTGAACAACAACGATATCTTCAACTCGAAGAAAGTATTGTTCGTCATCACCTACAGTCCGAACAGCGAACTGATGATGGGCGAAATGGATGAAATCCATGAGTTCATGAGTAAGTTCGGCAAGGACGTAGAAACCAAATGGGGTCTTTATATCGACGAATCGCTGGAAACGAAAGTGAAGTTCACCATTCTGGCAACCGGATTCGGTATCAAAGACGTACCGGGTATGGACAGCGTACTGAACAAACGCACGCTGGAAGAACAGAAGCGATTGGAGGAGATGGAAGAAGAAGAACAGCGTAAAGATGAACGACGCAGCGACTTCTACGGCCCGAACATCCTGAAGAACAGCAACCGGAAACGCCGTCATAATGTCTACATCTTCACTCAGGAAGACCTTGACAACGATGACATCATCAGTATGGTAGAAACGACACCGACCTATAAACGTACAAAAGCCGAACTGGAAGCTATCCAGTCCAAGGCCAATGCGGAAGAAAAGATTGTGCAGAAACCTACCACTACCGATGCAGGTTCTATGACAATTACATTTTGACAACCATTAAAATAAAATGACTATGGATTTATTCGAACAAATCAGCAACGATATCAAAGAGGCGATGAAAGCCAAAGACAAAGTGAGACTGGAAACACTGCGTAACATCAAGAAAGTATTCCTGGAAGCCAAGACCGCTCCCGGAGCCAACGATACACTGACCGATGACATGGCTGTAAAAATCATGCAGAAACTGGTGAAACAAGGTAAGGATTCAGCAGCCGTTTACGAAGGACAAGGCCGTGCCGACCTGGCAGAAGGAGAAATGGCACAGGTACGCATCATCGAGACTTACCTGCCGAAACAGCTTTCTGCAGAAGAGCTGGAAGCCAAGCTGAAAGAAATCATTGCCCGTGTAGGAGCTACAAGCGGCAAAGACATGGGTAAGGTAATGGGTGTAGCCAGTAAAGAACTGGCCGGTCTGGCAGAAGGCCGTGCCATCTCAGCCAAAGTAAAAGAACTGTTGGGATAAACCGTTTGCCAGCAAGCAGCCGGTTCCACTCACCGTAATAGCAGGCGCTGTAAAATCCCGGATAGGAATTCCGGATTTTACAGCGCTTTTTTCATATTCCAAAACGAACGTACGTACTCATGCAAACAAACGTTCGTTTACATCAAAATGCCCTCATGTTTCCCTTAAAACGTGAGGACATTTTTCACTACCGGTTTTTCAAAAAAGTTCCTGTAAGACCGAAAGAGATTTCAATTCCTGAAAGTCAGGGAGGTGAAGCCGATAGTACTCGTTGATGATATCAAGACAACGGTTTCGTTCCATCCGGTTCATGGCAAAGAGATGCATCGTTTCATAATTCATCCGCATCAGTTGGCAGATGTGGGCAGATTCCTGGGGGCGGACAAACATCCCGTGCAGCGGAGGTGTAGCGGTAAAACAGGCATTCAACAAATCGAAACAATCTCCCTCCACGTAATTGTCCGTATTCGGATAGAGCCCCAAAAACCGTGACAACCGCATCAGAAACACCAGATGGAAATTGGCGAACTTTCCCTCGCACACATCCAGCCACTGGATAGAATGGACCAGATAGGCAAAAAGCGGCGCATTCTCTCCTTCTTCCCGCAAAGCCCGGTAGAGGAATTCTGCCAGAAACAAGGCAATAGCCGATTTGTACGGGTCGTACGGAAGCGTATGGAAAATGTACGAAGCCTTAGCCTCACGAATGGGATGAATCCCCGACTTGGGACGGATATCCGCTTCGAATTCTACCAGCGACAGCGGCTGAAACAAAACAGCACGTACGGTCGACTTTCGCGAGCGTTGGACGGGTACCAGAAAGGACAGCTTCCCGCTCTGTTCCGTAAAGATGTGGACGATATTCGATTTATCATTGTATTTTACCGTATGCAATACGACTCCCGACAATTTCTGTAACATGGCTATTCCGCATTAAGTTATTCACGACAACTTGTGCTGACAAAGATAAGCTTTTAAAAAAAGATTAGGTCGGAAAAGAAAAAAAAGTTGGTTTTCTTTTGGTAGTATCAAAAATCTTCCTACCTTTGCAACCGCAAACGAGAGATACGCTCCTCGCTAAGCAGCCAAGAAGTTCTTTCTGGCCAAAAAGGATGGCCCGTTCGTCTATCGGTTAGGACGCAAGATTTTCATTCTTGAAAGGGGGGTTCGATTCCCCCACGGGCTACATAATAAACAAAAATCACGAACATATTAAAGATTAGTCGAGATGGCAAATCACAAATCATCTATCAAGAGAATCAGACAAGAAGAAAAGAGAAGACTTCACAACAGATATTATGCTAAAACTATGCGTAACGCAGTGAAGAAACTTCGCGCAACAACTGACAAGGCAGAAGCAGTAGCTTTGTATCCTAGCGTACAGAAAATTCTGGATAAGTTGGCTAAGAACAACATCATCCACAAGAACAAAGCTGCAAACTTGAAGTCAAAACTGGCTGCACACATCAGCAAATTGGCTTAAGTAATTGCTTGAACTTCTAAAGATATTAAGGCTGGATTTTTCCAGCCTTTTGTCGTTTATACACCTCCCGATTTTCAACATTTTTAGCCACCGAAAGTTCGTCTCATTCATTGTTTTTTAGTATCTTTGAACAATCAAAAAATCGAAAATAACAACATGAGTGAAGAACTGACACCAAACAGCGGAAACAGCTATTCGGCCAGTAGTATCCAGGTTCTGGAAGGGCTGGAAGCTGTTCGTAAACGTCCCGCCATGTACATCGGCGATATCAGTGAAAAGGGTCTGCACCACCTGGTTTATGAGGTTGTAGACAACTCAATAGATGAGGCCCTCGCCGGTTTCTGTACCCACATAGAAGTAACCATCAACGAAGACAATTCAATTACCGTACAGGATAACGGGCGCGGTATTCCTGTAGACTTTCATGAGAAAGAGAAGAAGTCGGCACTGGAAGTCGTCATGACAGTCCTGCATGCCGGAGGAAAATTCGACAAAGGTTCCTATAAGGTTTCCGGCGGTCTGCACGGTGTAGGTGTTTCCTGCGTGAACGCCCTGTCAACCCACATGACAACAAACGTCTTCCGCAACGGAAAAGTCTACCAGCAGGAATATGCCTGCGGTAAGCCCCTCTACCCGGTCAAAGAAATCGGTACCTGTGACATCACCGGTACAAAACAGACATTCTGGCCGGACGGAAGCATCTTTACGGTAACCGAATATAAATACAGCATCCTGCAGGCACGTATGCGCGAGTTGGCTTACCTGAACAAGGGTATCACCATTACTCTGACCGACAAGCGCGTCAAGGAAGAAGACGGCAACTACAAACAGGAAACTTTCCACTCGGAAGAAGGTGTGAAAGAGTTTGTACGTTTCCTGAATTCCAGCAACACACCGCTCATCGAGGATGTCATCTATCTGAACACCGAAAAGCAAGGAATCCCTATCGAATGTGCCATCATGTACAACACCGGATTCCGTGAAAACCTGCATTCATACGTCAACAACATCAATACCATCGAAGGCGGTACACACGAAACCGGTTTCCGTATGGCATTGACCCGTGTGCTGAAGAAATATGCCGAAGACAGCAAGGCCCTCGAAAAAGCGAAAGTGGAAATTTCCGGAGAGGATTTCCGCGAAGGTCTGATTGCGGTCATCTCGGTAAAAGTGTCTGAACCTCAGTTCGAAGGACAGACCAAGACCAAACTGGGTAACAACGAAGTCAGCGGTGCTGTAAACCAGGCTGTGGGCGAAGCACTGACCAACTACCTGGAAGAACATCCGAAAGAAGCCAAAACAATCGTAGATAAAGTGATTCTGGCCGCTACAGCCCGTGTGGCTGCACGTAAGGCCCGCGAGTCCGTACAACGCAAGAGCCCGATGGGCGGAGGCGGTCTGCCGGGTAAGCTGGCCGACTGTTCCAGCCGTGTACCGGAAGAATGCGAACTGTTCCTCGTCGAGGGTGATTCGGCCGGCGGTTCTGCCAAGCAGGGACGTAGCCGTCAGTTCCAGGCCATCCTTCCACTGCGCGGTAAAATCCTGAACGTAGAGAAAGCCATGTGGCACAAGGCCTTCGAAAGCGATGAAGTGAACAACATCATCCAGGCACTGGGCGTACGTTTCGGAGTAGACGGTGAAGAAGACAGCAAGAAGGCGAACATCGAGAAACTGCGTTACCACAAGGTCATCATCATGACCGATGCCGATGTCGATGGTTCACACATCGACACCCTTATCATGACTCTCTTCTACCGCTACATGCCGGAAGTCATCCAGGGAGGACACCTCTACATCGCCAATCCGCCTCTGTACAAATGTACCAAAGGTAAGATCAGCGAATACTGCTATACCGACGAAGAGCGCCAGAACTTCATGCAACGGTATGGCGACGGTACGGAAAACGGTATTCATACACAGCGCTACAAAGGTTTGGGTGAAATGAATCCGGAACAGCTGTGGGAAACAACCATGAATCCGGAAACCCGTATCCTGAAACAGGTAAACATCGAAAACGCAGCAGAAGCCGACTATATCTTCTCTATGCTGATGGGTGATGATGTAGCGCCACGCCGCGAATTCATCGAAAGACATGCCACTTATGCAAACATCGATGCATAAGGACGCATTTTCAGTACTTAATCTTTTATTAACTTTTCCCTCACATCTTACAAAATGAGGAGAACTCCGGAGCCAATCGGGTTTCCGGAGTTTTTTTATTCCCTTTCTTCGTTTATATTTTCATTCCTGAAAATCGGCCCAGGAAGCCCTGTAGAGGCTTTTTTTAGATAAACAACTTATATTTTCGTCACAGGAAAAAGTTAGTTCCACTTTATTTAGTACATTTGGGAAAAGAACAAATCCAAACTAATACCTCGAAAAATATGAAACTGACATTTCGTATCCAATATCGTACGGTATGGGGAGAAGACATCCGGGTCATCCTGAACGATGACACCGAACATCCTATCGCTCTCTCTACCCGCGACGGTAACAACTGGATAGGCACAACCAACTATGAAGCACCTGTCGCATGTGTACAGGTCACTTATCGGTATGGAGTTTTCTGCAACGGAGTTTGTGTACGTAAGGAGTTCGGAGCCATTCCGCATTCTTTCGATATAGGGAATGCCCAGCAGACCCATTACATCATGGACGATTGTTGGCGTGACCTGCCAGCCGCTTCGTACAAATATAGTTCGGCTTTCAATGAGCCGCATCCGTGCGTCAAGCCCAACCAGCTGAACAACCATGTGGGCAACTGCATCACCTTCCGCGCTCTCTGCCCGGAACTCTACAACAAGAAACAGGAACTGGGTATCATAGGCAGCTGCAACGCTTTAGGCAACTGGGAATACTGCCGCCCGTTACGGATGTACGAGGTACAGCCTAACGTATGGCACATCACTCTGGATGCCTCCTCGCTTACCTTCCCCTTCGAATACAAATTTGCCGCCATCAATGCAAAGACCGGTGCCGTAGAAGAATGGGAAAGCGGTCCGAACCGTACTTTCCACATCCAGCCTCTGCTACGGGGAGAAACCTATCTGCCGATGGAAAGTGAAGTATTCTTCAACTTACCGGCCACCAAGATAGCAGGAACAGCCATTCCGGTATTCTCACTCCGCTCGGAAGGAAGCTTCGGTGTAGGTGACTTCGGAGATTTGCTGACCTTCATCGAATGGGCTGCCCAGACTCACCAGAAAGCTGTACAGATTCTGCCTATCAACGATACGACCATGACAGGTACATGGACAGACTCTTATCCATACAGCAGTATCTCTATCTACGCCTTCCACCCGATGTTTACCGACCTGCGCCAACTTCCGGCTCTGAAGGATAAAGAAGCTGCCGCACGTTTCGAGAAAGAAAGAATCCGTCTGAATGCCCTGCCACAGGTCGACTACGAAGAAGTGAACCTGCATAAGCGTAACTACCTGAAAGCCATATTCAAGCAGGAAAAAGAAGCCATACTAAGCTCAAAAGATTTCCAGCAGTTCTTTGCCGACAACAAAAACTGGCTGTTGCCTTATGCGGCATTCTGCTTCCTGCGTGAAAAATACGGTACCCCCGAGTTCACTACCTGGCCGGAATATGCAGACTATCAGAAAGAAGAAATCGAAGCACTCTGCGATCCGGAAAGTGAAAGCTATGAGGACATAGCCTACCATTACTTCGTACAGTACAGCCTGCATGTACAACTGCTGAAAGCCTGCGACTACGGCCGTAGCAAGGGTGTCATCGTCAAAGGAGATATCCCTATCGGTATCAGCCGCACCAGCGTAGAAGCATGGACAGAACCTTATTACTTCAACATGAACGGTCAGGCAGGTGCTCCACCCGATGCCTTCTCTACCAAGGGACAGAACTGGGGATTGCCTACGTACAACTGGGAAGTCATGGAAAAAGACAATTACCAGTGGTGGCGCCTGCGCTTCTCGAAGATGGCCGAATACTTCACAGCCTACCGTATCGACCATATCTTAGGCTTCTTCCGTATCTGGGAAATCCCGACCCACTCGGTACACGGTCTGTTGGGACAATTCTCTCCGGCCTTACCGATGAGTCCGGAAGAAATCCGCAGCTTCGGTCTGGATTTCAACAAGGAGTTCATGACCCAGCCGTTCATCAACGAATACATGCTGCAGACCATGTTCGGCAACAAGGTCAATTACGTCAAGGAAAACTTCGTGGTACACCGCCACCATGACATCTATGCCATGCGTCCGGAATTCGATACCCAACGGAAAGTAGAAGCTTTCTTTGCCGGCAAGACCGATGTAGACAGCCTCAACCTGAAAGAAGGACTGTATGCGCTCATCAGCAACGTACTGTTCGTTCCAGACCGCAAGAATCCGGATATGTATCATCCACGCATTGCCGTACAGAACGACTATATCTTCAACCGCTTAACCTGGAATGAGAAAGAAGCCTTCAACCGCCTCTACAACCACTATTATTACCAGCGCCACAACGAATTCTGGTACAGTGAAGCCATGAAGAAGCTTCCTATCCTCACCCAGTCTACCCCGATGCTGGTATGCGGCGAAGATTTGGGAATGGTTCCCGACTGTGTGCCTTGGGTAATGGACCAGCTGCAGATTCTGTCACTGGAAATCCAGCGCATGCCGAAAGACCCGAAATGCGAATTCGGCCATGTATACGCTTACCCGCTCCGCTCGGTATGTACCATCGGTACACACGATATGTCTACCCTTCGCGGCTGGTGGGAAGAAGACGCTACCGTAACCGAGCATTTCTACCACTCGGAACTGGGACATTGGGGCGACGTTCCCAAGCAGGCTCCGGGATGGCTCTGCAAGGAAGTCATCGAACACCACCTCAAGTCTCCTTCCATGCTGTGTATACTGACCTGGCAGGACTGGACTGCCATGGACGAAGAGTTGCGTAACCCGAATGTGGACAGCGAACGTATCAACATACCGGCCAATCCACGCCACTACTGGCGCTGGCGCATGCACATCACGTTGGAAAGACTGATGAAACAGACCGAGTTCAACGAAGAAATCATTCGGATGATTGATGAGAGCGGACGTTACTGATAATATCAACCCGCCTACAGACTGAACCACTGAAAGAGGCCCAGCCTCCTTCCCCATAAATCCCCTTCTTTCTGATACCTTCACCGGGATAAAGGAAGAAGGGGATTTCTATTTTCTCCAAACAAATAAGGCCACCCGGACAACATCTGTCAGAGCAGCCTTACTTGAGTTATGCCTCTATGAAAGTTAAGCAACAGCCTTATGTTCTTTAATGATTCCTACACAACAGGCTCCTACTATCAACAAGACACCCGCCAATACCAGCATGTTCACTTCCGGCGGTACACTGCCTTCATGCGTAAAGCTCTTCAGAATCCATCCTCCTGTAATAGCCGCAACAATCTGAGGCACACAGATGGTTCCGTTGAACAAACCTAAGTATGTTCCCATGTGACCTCCAGTCAAAGCGTTGGTCAAGATAGTAAACGGCATGGCCAACATGGCAGCCCACGCACAGCCTATCAGCAGGAAAGGAATGAACATCATGTACTGGTCGTGAGTGAAAGAGATAGAGATGAAACCGATACCGCCCAATACAAGGCTCAGCGCATAGGCAAACTTACGGTTCGGGATAGAAGGCATCACTGCCGCCCAGATAACAGAACCAATAGCCTGTACAGCGAACAAGATACCTACCCAGTCGCCTGCAGTCTGATATTGCGAAGACTGCGTATCCAATACCCAATGAGTGACACCATCTTTCACGACTTCTACAGCAGGGGTACCGAATACATTGGCAGCTACCGTACCGTTTGTATATGTCCACATGAACATGAAGGCCGCCCAACAGAAGAATTGTACCAGTCCTACAGTCCAGAATGCTTTCGGAGCCTTGACCAGCAACTGGAATACATTCACTTTTTCCTGTTTCTCTTCCTTCGAGATTCCATGATATTCAGCATACAGTTCGGGAGGATATTCCTTTACCTTCGCGGTAGTATAGATAACGCAGAGAATCAATATGGCCGCACCGATATAGAAGGAAAAAATAACCGAATCAGGAATTACCCCTTTCGGTGCCACATTGCTGATACCTACAGCAGCAAAGATAAACGGGAACAGGTATCCGGCCAGACTACCGGCATTGCACAAAAAGCTCTGGATAGAATAGGCCAATCCTTTCTGCTTCTCGTTCACCATATCGCCCACCATCATCTTGAACGGTTGCATGGCTATATTGATGGAAGTATCGAGGAACATCAGGGCAAAAAGTCCGAAAACCATCGCCGCCGATACAGACATACCGAAACTGCCGGCATTCGGAAGCAGGCACATCACCAGTACGGCTATCAAGGCACCCACAAACAAATAAGGAATCCGTCGGCCGAAACGGCACCAGGTCTTGTCACTCAACGCACCGATAATCGGTTGAACGATAATACCCGCCAACGGAGGTAAAATCCAGAAATAACTCAAGCTATGAGGGTCGGCCCCCAATGTCGCGAAAATACGGCTAATATTAGCACTCTGTAAGGCATAGGCTATCTGCACGCCAAAAAATCCGAAGCTGATGTTCCACAACTTCCAGAAACTTAAATCAGGTATTCTTTTCATGGTAATATATAAATGTATATTTGCCTATGTGATGTATGCCTTACAGATTCATCACCTCCTGTTCAAAACGGTCCTTGTCACCAACAGCCTTGTTGCGGATCTTGCTCCGATAATTGTAAACAGTAGCTAACGAGTAACCTAAGAAATGTGCTATCCGGGTAGCATCGGTTACCCCTAAACGAATCAGTGCAAATATACGAAGTTCTGTGTTTAGTAGTTCACCTGATTTGGGATAAATTTTGCCGTCATCGACTAATAATTTGTTAAAATCTTCAATGAAGTTAGGGAACAGGTCCAGGAATGACTTGTCGAACTCGGTATAGAACGCTTTCCGTTCGTCACGAAGGAACTGTTCTGAACGGATGGTCTTGAAAAGTTCGTCTATCTTGGAAGCCATCGCCAGTTTCTCGAGCGACCGTCTATATTGTTCCAACTTCTCCAGATAACTCACACAGCGGTCCAGATAACGGGCAATGTATACTTCCTTAATCTTACCGGTCTGTGCCAGTTCCTGATTGGCAGTGACCAGATTCCGGTTAGCCATATACAGGTTTTTCCGCATCAGCGAAAGCTTCTTCATCCAATAATAGAAGTAAAAAGACAAGACAATCAGGATAATCACGAACAGGCTCAGGATAGCAAGCATCCAACGTGTGACAGCCTTTTCCTGCTGGTCTTTTTCCTTATAAGCCTTATCAATGATGGGGTAAATAGCGGCAACCTCCATAAAACGCAGGCGGGCATTACAGTCCACCGCATCTTCCATGGCACAGTTCAGATACAGATAAGCACGGCTAAGTTCCCCACGGTCGTACACCAGGTTCGCCAGACGCTGCAAAGCCGCATATTCGCGGTTGGCCAGTTTCATGTCGCAGATAGCCGACTGAGCCAGATAATAGGCCTGTCTATCCACCTGTTTCTTCATCTCGTACGCCTCAGACAAAGTATAATACAGATAGGCTTTCCGCTGCAAATCGTTCTGTTTCTCCAACAGGGTATTCAACAATGAAATAGCTTCATCCATGTTCCGGTTCTGCAATTCCTTTTCTGCAAGAATGAGTTTCCGGTCAAAGTTCTCCGTGTCCAAAGTCAAGATGGAATCCCGATAAGCTTCCGTCATGTCAATATACTTCTGACGGGCAGACCTATCGGCCGTGTAATCAGCAAGCCAACCGTAATACACCCGGTAACTACGGTAATAATACTCCAAAGCGTCGTTTTCCAGTTCACTGACTTTCACCTTCTTAAGTTCCTCAGAAGCCTCATTATACATTCCCATCAGGCCAAAGACTTCTGCCCGATTAAGATAAATCTGATTATAGAGTTCCGGACGGTTAAGTTGCTGGAGAAGAGAAGCCTTCCGGTTGACATAATACAACGCTGAATCTGCCTGGAAATGCAGATAGATACTCGACAACGCACCATATATATTATACTGCTCCCACGAGTCCGTAGAATGCTGCAGTTTTTTCTTGAGCGACTCAATCTGACTGGCCCGTTGCTGATGATACATCTTTTTCTGTCCAATAGCTTCATCCAATTCCTTCAATACTTCATCCAACGAAGTATCTTGGGCATATATCCCAAACGAACTCAAGATGGAAAGCAATAAAAGAAGTAATATACGTTGCTTTTTCATAGGATTTTTGTCATCGTTAGGTTCCTGCAAACGTACAAAATAACATCTTAAAAAAAAAATAAACCCTTGTTTATCTTTCAAATTATTTATATTATTCGTATCTTAGTCTCCAAGAGAAGTTCTGATTATCAATCAGTTCTCATCTTAAAACCTTTATATTTTTATTTCAAGAGGTGCATTAGGAAAAGAAACCTTATACATTTGCAAAAACCAAAAAATCAATTATCATGAAACGAACACTTCTTATTGTCATGGCACTGTTAAGCTTTCTAGGATTCAAGACTGCCGTACATGCTGCCACCATCCACAAGGTAGCACCTACTTATTGGTGGGCGGGAATGAAAAATCCCGAGTTACAGATTCTATTGTACGGTGACAACATCGGATCATCTGATGTAACTTTATCTAGTAAGGATGTAATGCTGAAGGAAGTTGTCAGACAGGAGAACCCCAATTACCTGCTCCTGTATGTCGACCTGTCGGAAGCCGCTCCACAAGCATTCAACATCCAGTTAAAACAAGGAAAAGATTTGACAACAATCCCGTATGAACTGAGACAACGTACGAGAAAAGGAAGCGACATCCAAGGATTCACATCCAGCGATGTATTATACCTGATTATGCCGGACCGTTTCGCCAACGGTAACCCGGATAACGACGTGGTTCCAGGTATGCTGGAAAACAAAGCCGACCGTAATGAACAATACGGACGTCACGGAGGCGACTTGAAAGGTATCACCGACCATCTGGACTACATCGCCGATTTGGGAGTGACTGCCATCTGGCTGAATCCGACTCAGGAAAATGACATGAAAAACGGCTCTTACCACGGCTACGCCATCACCGATTATTATCAGGCCGACCGCCGTTTCGGAGGAAATGAAGACTTCAAGAATCTGGTAGAACAAGCACATAATAAGAACCTGAAAGTGGTTATGGACATGATCTTCAACCACTGCGGTAGCGAAAACTATTTATTCAAAGACAAACCATCCAAAGATTGGTTCAATTTCAAATCAAGCTACGTACAAACTTCATATAAAACGGCTAGCGTCATGGATATACACGCCAGCCAATACGAAAAGAAAATCGCTACCGACGGCTGGTTCACCCTCGAAATGCCTGACTTCAACCAACGCAACAGGCACGTTGCCCGCTACCTGATTCAAAGCAGTATCTGGTGGATTGAATCAACAGGTATCAACGGTATCCGCCAGGATACACATCCGTATGCCGACTACGACTTCATGTCTACCTGGTGTAAAGAAGTTCTGGATGAATATCCGCACTTCAACATTGTAGGCGAGACATGGTTGAACAGCAACGTATTGGTATCTTATTGGCAGAAAGACAGTAAACTGGCCTATCCGAAAAACTCTAACCTTCCGACTGTCATGGACTTTCCGCTTCAGGCATTGATGAATACGGCCTTTGATGAAGAAACTAATGACTGGGCAAACGGACTGTACCGCCTGTATGACTATCAGACTCAAGACCTGGTATATGCCAACCCGATGAACTTGTTAATATTCCTTGATAATCATGACACTTCCCGCTTCTACCAGAAAGAAGAACAGCTGAAGAATCTTACCCGTTACAAACAAGCGCTGGCCTTCCTGCTGACTACCCGTGGTATTCCTCAGATTTATTACGGAACTGAAATTCTGATGTTCGGTGATAAAGGAGATGGAGACGGCACATTGCGTAAAGACTTCCCGGGCGGATGGCCAGGCGATAAAGTAAATGCTTTCACAGCTGCCGGACGTACCGAGTTACAGAACGAAGCCTTCGAATATACCAAGAAACTGCTCAACTGGCGTAAGAATAACGATGTCATCGGTAAAGGAAGTCTGAAACACTACTCCATCGCCAATGGTACTTACGTATACGAACGCAGCTACCAAGGAAAATCTGTTGTAGTGATCATGAACGGAACCGACAAGGCTCAAGAGTTGAATCTGACCCCGTACCGTGAAATCCTGCCCAAAGCAAGCAGTACTGACTTCTTAAGTGGAAAACAGATAAGCTTGGGCGAAAAATTATCCTTAAGCCCACGGGAAACGCTTATACTTACATTCTAGGATTTTTATATTCTCATCAAAGAGTAAAACACATAGTTAATTATTAGACAAGAGATTATCAATAGGTATCCTTTCTATATTTTTATATTTTTGTTCTAATACGGTCAAACTGATTTCTATAGTTTTAAATTTGTGGAACAAATGAGAAATCAGTTAACCTTAATACCAGAAAAACGTATGAATATTAAAAAACATCTCACCTTTGCAGCTTTGTTCTGCATGGCTTTGGTCGCACAGGCACAAAAGCTGACATCACCCGACGGTAACCTGGTGATGAACTTCAGCCTGAATCAGGCAGGTGCTCCCACATACGACCTCTTCTTTAAAGGAAAAGCCGTCATCAAACCGAGTACGCTAGGTCTGGAACTGAAAAAAGAGAATGCCGACAAACAAACCGATTTCGAAGCGACTCCACGTACAGACAGAGACCAATTGGATGAAAAGACCAACCTGATGAGTGGCTTCACCATCCAAGATACAAAAACCAGTACTTTCGATGAGACATGGCATCCGGTATGGGGAGAGGAAAGTTCCATCAGAAATCATTACAACGAGCTTGAGGTTACATTAAACCAGCCATCGAACGACCGCTGCATGGTCATCCGATTCCGCCTGTTTGACGACGGTCTGGGTTTCCGTTATGAATTTCCACAACAGAAGAACCTGAACTATTTCGTCATTAAGGAAGAACACAGCCAGTTCGCCATGAGCGGTGACCACACGGCCTATTGGATTCCGGGCGACTACGATACCCAAGAATACGACTATACCACTTCACGCCTGTCAGAAATCAGAGAACTGATGAAAAAGGCAGTTACTCCGAACTCTTCACAGACAGTCTTCTCTCCTACCGGTGTACAGACTGCTTTGATGATGAAGACCGATGACGGACTTTACATCAACCTGCATGAAGCGGCCCTGGTGAACTATTCTTGTATGCACCTGAATCTGGACGACAAGAATTTAGTCTTCGAATCCTGGCTGACACCCGATGCCAAAGGAGACAAAGGCTACATGCAGACTCCTTGTCACTCTCCATGGCGTACAGTCATTGTAAGTGACGACGCCCGCAACATCCTGGCTTCACGCATTACATTGAACCTGAACGACCCGTGCAAGTACACCGATACATCATGGATTAAACCGGTGAAATACGTCGGCGTATGGTGGGACATGATTACCGGAAAAGGTTCATGGGCTTACACAGACGAACTGGCCAGCGTAAGACTGGGAGAAACAGACTATACCAAGACCAAACCGAACGGCAAACATTCAGCCAATACAGCCAATGTAAAACGCTATATCGATTTTGCCGCTGCCAATGGATTTGACGCCGTACTGGTAGAAGGCTGGAACGAAGGCTGGGAAGACTGGTTCGGTAAGAGCAAGGATTATGTATTCGATTTCGTAACTCCTTATCCAGACTTCGATGTTAAGGAAATACATCGCTATGCTGCAAGTAAGGGCGTCAAGATGATGATGCACCACGAAACTTCAGCGTCTGTCCGCAACTACGAACGTCACATGGACAAAGCATACCAGTTCATGGTAGACAACGGATACAACTCTGTAAAGAGCGGTTACGTAGGTGATATCATTCCACGCGGTGAACACCATTACGGACAATGGATGGTAAACCACTACTTGCATGCAGTGACCAAAGCCGCCGACTACAAACTGATGGTCAACGCACACGAAGCCGTCCGTCCGACAGGTCTGTGCCGTACATACCCGAACCTGATAGGCAACGAATCTGCACGTGGTACAGAATATGAATCATTCGGTGGTAATAATGTAAACCATACCACAATCCTGCCGTTCACACGATTGATTGGTGGCCCGATGGATTATACCCCGGGTATCTTCGAAACCGATTGCAGCAAGATGAACCCAAGCAATCATTCACGTGTCCGTACAACAATAACACGCCAATTAGCGTTATATGTTACTATGTACAGTCCTTTACAGATGGCAGCCGACATTCCTGAAAACTATGAACGTTTCATGGACGCTTTCCAATTCATCAAAGATGTAGCCATCGACTGGGATGAAAGCAAATATCTGGAAGCAGAACCGGGTGAATACATTACAATTGCCCGCCGTGCCAAAGGAACCAATGACTGGTACGTAGGATGCACAGCCGGTTACAACGGACACGTATCTGATTTGTCACTGGATTTTCTGACTCCGGGGAAGAAATATGAAGCAACCATCTACGCAGACGCTAAAGATGCAAGCTGGGACAAGAATCCTCAGGCATATACGATTACAAAGAAAAAAGTAACGAACAAGAGCAAACTGAAACTGACTGCAGCCGTAGGTGGAGGTTATGCCATATCAATCAAAGAAATCAACAAATAATTTAGGTTCAATAGGGATAATCAAATCGTTAGGTAACAAAGGTTGTGTGTTTTCAATAGGTATTTTTATAAGAAATGAGATTCCCTAACTTTTAATTTAATAATATGAAAATGAAAGTAGTTTTAAAGAAATCCAGCAAATTCCTGCTATTATGGGTGGTAGGAATGCTCATTGCTGTACAGACTTTCGCGCAAAGCCTGACAGTGCAAGGTGTGGTAAAAGACAACACGGGTGAAGCAGTCATCGGTGCCAATGTTGTAGTGAAAGGAACTACTAACGGTACCATCACAGACTTCGACGGTAACTTCCAGCTGCAAGCCCAAAAAGGCGATATCATCGTCGTCTCATTTATCGGCTACCAATCTCAAGAATTACCTGCAGCCGCTAATATGAATGTCATTCTGAAGGACGATTCAGAAATCTTGGATGAAGTGGTAGTCATCGGTTACGGTTCTGTAAAGAAAGACGATGCCACTGGTTCAGTAACAGCTATCAAGCCGGATGAATTGAGTAAAGGTATCACAACCAACGCCCAAGACATGTTGACTGGTAAAGTAGCCGGTGTGAGCGTAATTTCGAATGATGGTACCCCGGGTGGTGGTGCACAGATACGTATCCGTGGTGGTTCTTCTCTGAACGCATCAAACGACCCGTTGATTGTTATTGATGGATTGGCTATCGATAACGAAGGTATCAAAGGTATGTCTAACGGTCTGTCAATGGTTAACCCGGAAGATATTGAAACCTTCACTGTATTGAAAGACGCTTCTGCAACAGCCATCTACGGTTCACGTGCATCAAATGGTGTCATTATCATTACGACAAAGAAAGGTAAGAGCGGACAGGCTCCTAAAATAAGCTATAGCGGTTCCGTTTCTGTTTCTACAACACAGAAAAGATACGACGTATTGGACGGTGACGAATACCGTGCTTATGCACAACAGATTTTCGGCGACAATATGCCGGGTACACTGGGAACAGCCAATACAGACTGGCAGGACCAGATTTTCCGTACAGCGGTAAGCACAGACCATCACGTATCTATCAACGGCGGCTTCAAGAATCTTCCTTACCGCGTTTCTTTGGGATACAGTGACAACAACGGTATCATCAAGACCTCTAACTTCCAACGTTTCACGGCTTCTGTAAACTTAGCACCTTCTTTCTTTGACGACCATCTGAAAGTAAATGTAAATGCCAAATACATGAACGGAAAGAATCGCTATGCAGACTCTGGCGCAGCTATCGGAGGAGCCCTGTCAATGGACCCGACTCGTCCCGTTTATGGTGACAGCGATATCTTTGATGTATTCGGCGGCTTCTATCAGAACTATCAGGCAACTTCCGGATTCAGCGATCCTAACTGGAACTATACAGTCAACAAGAATACTCCACAGAACCCGTTGGCAGCTTTGGAACAGAAAGACGACCGTTCCAACAGTAACGACTTTGTAGGAAACATCGAAGTAGACTACAAGTTCCACTTCTTACCGGATTTACGTTTGCATGCAAGTATCGGAGGTGAATATGCTGAAGGTGTTCAGACCACCATCTATTCTCCATACTCATTTGCTAACAACTATTATGGTGACACCAAACGCGATGTACAATACAAGTACAACCTGTCATACAATATTTATGCCCAGTACATTAAGAATATAAACGACCACATGATTGATATCATGGCCGGTGGTGAGGAACAACACTTCCATAACAATGGCTATTGGACTTCTCAGGGATGGGATAGCTATGCAAATACTGCATACAACATTAAGACTGCTGCCGAAAATGCTTATGCAACACGTAACACTTTGGTATCCTATTTCGGACGTCTGAACTACGCATGGAAAAACCGTTATTTATTTACCTTCACCATGCGTTGGGATGCTTCCTCACGTTTTGCAGAAGACAACCGCTGGGGTACTTTCCCATCATTGGCTTTAGGATGGAAACTGAAGGAAGAAAACTTCCTGAAGGATGTTGATTTCTTGTCTGATTTGAAACTCCGTTTAGGATGGGGTATCACTGGTCAGCAGGATGTTGATACTGACTTCGGCTATATGCCGCTGTATGTAACCAGCGATAACTCCGCATTGTATCCGTTTGGAGACACTTACTATTCAAGTACACGTCCAAGCGCCTACAATACTAAGTTAAAATGGGAACAGACTACGACCTACAATGCTGGATTCGATTTCGGCTTCCTAAATGGACGTATTGCCGGTAGCATTGATGGATATTTCCGCGAAACAAACGACTTGCTGAACCAAGTAAAGATTCCAGTTGGAACAAACTTTAATGCACAGATGTATCAGAATATCGGTTCATTGGAGAACTATGGTGTAGAATTCTCTATCAACGCTAAACCGATTGTAACGAAAGACTTCATGTGGGATTTGACCTATAACTTCACTTGGAACCACAACGAAATTACAGAACTGACTGGTGGTAACGATGCCGACTATTATGTAGAGACTGGTAATTCCATTGCTGCAGGTAACAATACCAAGGTTCAGGCAAACAAGGTAGGATATCCGGCCAACTCATTCTATGTATATCAGCAGGTATACGATGAAAACGGTAAACCAATTGAAAATACCTATGTAGACCGCAATAGTGACGGTATCATCAACGCTTCTGATAAATACATGTACAAAAAACCGGCAGCCGATTTCCTGATGGGTCTTACCTCAAAAATGACCTACAAAGCTTGGGACTTCAGCTTCTCACTGCGAGCCAGTTTGAACAACTATGTCTACTATGACTTCCTGGTAGGAAAGGCAAACAGCAGTTCTTCCGGATTGTTCTCTAATACTGCTTTCTCAAATATTACACCGGAAAGTATCGAATTAGGTTTCGCTGGACAAGGAGAATACTATATGAGTGACTACTTCGTACGTAATGCTTCCTTCCTGCGTTGTGACAACATCACATTGGGATACTCATTCAAAGACCTGTTGAAGTCATCTTCTTACAAAGGTATCGGTGGACGTATCTATGCTACTTGCCAGAACCCGTTCATCATTACGAAGTATCCGGGACTTGACCCAGAAGTACAGAGCGGTATCGATTCAAACCCGTATCCACGTGCTTTGACATTCCTGTTGGGTGTAAGCTTACAATTCTAATTCATGATAAAACAGAACAATATGAAAAAGAAATATCTTAAACATATATTTTCAGCCGCTTTCATCATGGCGACTGCATTGGGAAACGTATCTTGTATCAATGATCTTGATATCAGTTCCATCGACCCACAGACATCACCGGCTTTCGATCAGGCCAGTGCATTCGTGAAACAATATGCCATGTTAGGACTGACCGGCCAACAAGGACTGGCTGGTAAACCGGACCTGGACGGACAGGATGAAGGAGAATCCGGATTCTACCGTACAACCTTCAACTGTCAGGAACTTTCAACTGATGAGTGTGTATGGGTATGGCAAGACAATGTGGATATTCCACAGTTCACTGGAATGTCCTGGAACTCTTCCAGCCAACGTACAGAATGGGTTTATGTACGTTTGGGTTACGATGTCACTCAAATGAACTTCTTCCTCGACCAGATAGCTGAAATCAATGATACAGAAACCAACAGGCAACGCTCTGAAGTACGTTTCTTGCGTGCTCTGCACTATTGGTATTTCCTGGATCTCTTCGGTAAAGCTCCTTTCAAGGAACATTTTGACACTGAAACTTTACCGGAAGAAAAAAGCGGAAAAGACTTGTATGACTTCATCCAGAAAGAGCTTGAAGAATCAGAAGCCGACATGTACGAACCGGGACAAGCTCCATTCGGACGTGCAGATAAAGCAGCCAACTGGTTACTCCGTGCCCGTCTGTATCTGAATGCCAAAGTATACACCGGCACAGCCGATTACGAAAACGCAAAGATTTATGCTGACAAAGTCATCAATTCCGGTTATTATGAACTGTGTGATGACTATAAGCTGATGTTCATGGCAGACAATGACCAGAACGCAAAAGCAATGAAAGAAATCATCCTTCCTATTCGTCAGGACGGTGTCAAGACAAGAAACTACGGAGGTTCAACCTATCTGATTTGCGGTACCCGTACCGGAGGTATGCCACACATGGGAACAACAAACGGTTGGTCATGTCTGATTGCGCGCAATGCATTGGTCAACAAGTTCTTCCCGAACGGCGATGTTCCGATGATTCCTGACAATGTAGAAGTTCCTACCCAGGAACAGTTTGCCAACGATGCTGAAATCGATGCTTGGGATGCACAGTACGGTGTACGCACCGAAGATATCATTGCAGCAGCAGGTGATGACAGAGCCATGTTCTATTCAGGAGCCGGAGGAGGAAAACGTACCATCGATCCGGACAAGATTTCAAACTTCCAGAGTGGATTGTCCATCGTAAAATGGCAGAACATCCGTTCCGATGGTGCAGCTACCAGCCACACCGAATATCCGGATACAGATATTCCTTTGTTCCGTCTGGCAGAAGCCTATCTGACACATGCCGAAGCATGCTTCCGCCTGAACGACAAGAATACTGCCCTGAAAGATATCCAGACCTTGCGCAGCAAACGTGGATGTACAGCCCAACCTTCTTTGGCAGACTTGACAGAAACTTATATCCTGGATGAATGGGCACGTGAGTTCTATCTGGAAGGACGTCGCCGCAGCGACCTTATCCGATTCGACAGCTTCACTACCAGCAAATATCTATGGGATTGGAAAGGTGGAGTCAAGAACGGACAGGCTGTAAGCGATATCTATAACGTATTCCCTATTCCGGAATCAGACATCAACAACAATCCTAACATGTCACAGAACGAGGGTTACTAATCACAAAAAAGAAAACAAGTATGAAACATCTGAATATAATGGCTTATTGCTTGACAGGCCTTTTTGCACTGACAGCCTGTGAAAGCGACAGAGATGATAATCCTACCATCAAACAGCCGACTACATTTCAACTGAATATTTCATCCAGCGAAGTATATGATCTGGAAGCCAATTCCACCATCCAGTGGGGATGTGTAGCACCCGATTACGGTTACAGTGCACCTTTAACCTACTCTATCCAAATCAACAAAGATGACAACTGGACAGAAGCAGAAGGTGATACTCCGGCATCCTACAAGACACTGGAGACCACTTATACCTCAACAACATTCGATGTAAAGACAGAAGAACTGAACAGAAGTCTGATTCTTCTGAACGAATGGTACGATGAGGCTACTTTCCCATCAACAGCAGAAGTATACGTACGTGTACAGTCTACCTTAAGTACAACAGACGCCTACAAATGCTATTCTGAAACAATGAAAGTCAATGTGAAACCTTATTATACCAAGGTTTCAACAGAACCTGCCAAGCTGTATCTGGTAGGTAACCACCAGGATTGGGCAACCGACGGCACCGCTCCGGTCATCATTGCCAGCGATGAAGCCGGTACTACTTTCAGCGGTTATGCACAACTGAATACAGAATTCAAGTTCATGACAACTACCTCTTGGAATGACCCGAACTACGGCGGAGCAAACGGAACCTTGGAACAAGGTGGAGGTAACATAGCCGTGCCTAAACCAGGCTTCTATCAGGTAGACGTTAACCTGAGCAAAATGACGTATAAGCTTCAAGCCTGTACATGGGGTGTTGTAGGTGATGCTACTCCAGGCGGATGGGATTCAGACATCCAACTGACCTATAACGAAGAAAGTAAAGCATTGGAAGCTAAGGCGACCTTGAGTGGTGGAGAAATCAAGTTCCGCCAGGATGGTGCCTGGAGTATTTCGTTAGGAGGCAGTCTGGACGCACTGGTATTGAACGGAGGAAACATTGCTGTCAATGCCGGAACTTATACCATCAGACTGTATCTGTCAGATGGTGCTTATCATGCCGAACTTATTCCTGAAGAATAATTGTTTGACTTAAATCCATAAAGTTTACATCAAGAGGGTATGCCGTTTTCTCGGCATACCCTCTTTTTTCATTTTTTGGATTGCATTTTTTAACACCCAAAAGAAGAAAAACTACTGAATCCCGACGTTTCTTTCAGAAAAACAAATCAATTTACTATGAAAAAGCAAATTCTTTTCAATTGTATCAGGAGTTGTTGGCTCATAGCCATACTTATACTACCGGCCTGTGGAAGCTATGTTCTGGAAGAAGAAGACGCGGAAGAAGAAAGTTCTTCCAAAGGGTATCAGATGAGTCTGCATGTCAGAAGCGGCGGCATATCACTCGAACAATACTATCCGCTGACCGTCTTACTTTTCAACGAGGAAGGTGAACTGGTAGAAAAAACTGAAATTACAGATACCGAGGAAACCTATTCAAAGATACTGGAAAAAGGAGAGTATACCCTAACCGCATTTTCAGGATTATCGGAAGAGTATTACATTCTCCCTGACCATCCGACAACCAATGATTATATAGAATTCAAGTCAGGGAATAACGCAGAAATTCCTTTATTATCCGGACAAAGCCGAATCTCCCTGACAAAAAACACCCAAGTCAACCTGTCCTTGTCATACGCCATGGCAGCACTCAATTTCAACTTACAGACAATCCCCGAGGATGCCGATGAAGTAGAAATCCAGGTTTCCCCTGTCAGTTCAGGCATGTCCTTCATCGGTAACTACAGCAATGACCAGCAATCCTATTCAATCGACTGCATTCAAACCGAAGAAGGATGGGAGACCGAAACATTCTATGTCTTTCCTTCAGAAAGTGACCGGACCAACTTGAGTATCACCATCAAGCGGCCTGACGGCAATGAGACCTATTCATATACCTATACAAACATGCTACAACCGTCACAGCCCTATCGATTCACCGGTACATTCCAAGACGGCATTTCCATGGGAAGCACTTTCGAAATAGAAGGATGGAAACCGGGCCTCGACATCAGTTTCAACCTCAATGAAGAGACAACAGAAGAAGAAGAGAACAACGATGATACAGAAACCATTCTCCGAGCTCCAGAACTGCCGATAGCCGAGAAAATCTGGGGATATTTCTATGTATGGAAGGTAGAGCCTGTATCAGAGACCGAAGTCATAGCGACCCTCATCAGCCCGGACCAATGGTATGTATTGGCAGCTGATGCACCAGGTATCATTGAAGAATATAGCATTGACCATTTGGACAACTGGCGTGTCTTTACGGCAGAAGAAGCCAAAGAATTTAAAAGCCAATACTTTGAGAAAACCGCTGAGTTGAATAAATACCTTGCAGACAATTACTTTGACCGCTTTTATACGAATGATGGCGCACGGTACTTGTGCGAAAACTACACCAAGACATTCAGCTTCAGCAACAATATAGTGAAAGAAGCAGGAGAAACCGTCAAATACTACCTCCGTGGTGTCAAGATTGTCCGTGTCAAGCTGGCGCAATGAGCTTGTACCCATCCATTGAAAAAGGGCTGCATGGCAACATCATTACTGCCATACAGCCCTTCCTCTATGTTTCCTTCTTTTCTAAATCAGGTGCTGGCTCTTCAACTCTTCTGCCACACTTTCCAGTTCCTTATACCAGTCCTCCCCAAATTTACGAATCAGCGGTTCCTTCAGAAACTTATAGACAGGTACATTCTCTTTCTGGCCCAACAGTACAGCCGCCTTACAGACATCCCAACGATGATAGCTTACTGATTTATAGGGGCCATAATCACCGATACGGATAGGATACAGATGACAGGAAACAGGCTTATAGAAATTACAGCGTCCTTCCCTGTAAGCTTTTTCGATGGCACAATAGCAATAACCTCTTTCATCGTAACAGGTAAAGACACAGTCTTTCCCGTTCACGATTGATGTAACCAAGTCACCATCCTGGTCGGTATACACCACACCCTGTTTATCTATCACCGCACGTGCTTCGGGCGACAGTTCATTCCAGATAACCGGAAGCACTTCCTCCAGTTTCTCTACTTCCTCTAGTTCCACCGGAGCACCTGCGTCGCCTTCTATACAGCATTCACCCTTACAGGCATCCAGGTTACACAGGAACTTCTCACGAAACACATCCAGACTGATGACCACATCATCTATTTGTACCATGCTCATAACTTCATTCTTTGAAAATAAAACCGACTGCAAAGATACGATTTTTCCCTCCATAAAAACACCCCGGCATTCGAATTAAAATTTCATCCGATTCATAAAGACATCGACAGGAGAAGATAATCCGCTAAAATCCAGGAATAAAAAAAGAGGAACCCGCAGGCTCCTCTTCCTTATCATAAAAAAATCCTGTTCAGAGATTACTTGATCAAATCCTTACCTGTCATATCAGCCGGCTGAGGCATACCCAGGATGTGCAGGATAGAAGGAGCAACGTCTGCCAACACACCGTTTTCTACTTTTGCAGCCTTGTTCTCGGTTACATAAACAAACGGAACCGGATTCAGTGAGTGAGCAGTGTTCGGAGTACCGTCTTCGTTCAAAGCATGGTCAGCATTTCCGTGGTCGGCAATGATGATAACTTCATAACCGTTAGCTTTGGCAGCTTCTACGGTATCACGCACACAATTATCAATAGCAACAACTGCTTTTTCAATTGCCTCGTAAACGCCTGTGTGGCCTACCATATCGCCGTTGGCATAGTTGACAACGATAAAATCATACTTCTGCGTATTGATAGCCTCAACCAGTTTGTCTTTCACTTCGTAAGCACTCATTTCCGGCTTCAAGTCGTAAGTAGCTACTTTCGGAGACGGAACCAGGATACGGTCTTCACCATCGAACGGAGTTTCACGACCACCGTTGAAGAAGAAGGTTACGTGTGCATATTTCTCGGTTTCCGCAATGTGAAGCTGGGTCTTTCCGTTTTTCGACAAATATTCGCCCAACGTGTCTGCCACATTTTCTTTCGGGAACAGAATGTGAACGCCTTGGAATGAAGCATCATACGGGGTCATACAGTAATACTGCAAACCCGGAATAGTCTTCATGCCTTCTTCCGGCATATCCTGCTGAGTCAATACGATGGTCAGTTCCTTCGCACGGTCGTTACGGTAGTTGAAGAAAATCACTACATCGCCTTCCTTGATCGTGCCGTCGAAGTTCGCGTTGTTAATCGGTTTGATAAACTCATCGGTTACCCCTTCATCGTATGATTCCTGCATAGCCTGTACCATGTCGGTAGCCTGTTTGCCCTTGCCTTCTACCAGCAAATCGTATGCTTCTTTCACACGGTTCCAGCGTTTGTCGCGGTCCATGGCATAGAAACGCCCTACAATAGAAGCAATCTTACCTGCAGACTGAGCACAGTGTGCTTCCAATTGCTCAATGAATCCCTTACCACTCTTCGGGTCGGTATCACGACCGTCCATAAAGCAGTGGATGAATGTATTTTCCAAACCGTATTCCTTGGCGATATCACACAATTTGAACAAATGTTCCAAGGAAGAGTGCACACCACCATTCGAGGTCAAGCCCATGAAGTGGATATTCTTACCGTGCTCTTTCGCATACGAGAATGCCGAAACGATTTCCGGATTCTTCAAGATACTTCCGTCAGCACACGCACGGTTAATCTTCACCAAGTCCTGATAAACGATACGTCCGGCACCGATATTCAAGTGACCTACTTCCGAATTACCCATCTGACCATCAGGCAAACCTACGTTTTCACCGCTTGCCTGAAGTTGAGAATGCGGATACGTAGCCAACAGGCTGTCCCAATACGGAGTCGGAGTGTTGAAAATCACATCGTCTTTCTGATGGTCGCCACATCCCCAACCATCCAGAATCATTAAAAGCGCTTTCTTAGCCATAATTCTATGTTATTTAAAAAGTTGATAATTATTCGTTTTACATAAAGGCATACAAAAGTACAAAATATCCGTTGCATGGACGAGACTTTTTATGATTTTTAGTAGACACCGCCTACTCTTTTTGTCCGGATTTATAAAAAATCCCCCGGAAAAGCAGTACCTTTGCACCGGTTTGAAAAACCCTTAGGAACAAGAAGGTTTATTGCTTTATGAAACATTGTATACTTTACTTGACGGTTAGCCTGTTGGCCAACCTGTTTTTCAGCCTACCGGCTCAGGCTCAAGGACCTGACCGCCTCCCAGAACCGGCTATTCCGGAAGAAGAACTGGAGGGTTCGCCTTCCTTTCCGGTCATGAACGATATCGACAGCCTCCTCAGTCCCAATGTCCTGCGCTTTTGCGGACAGGAAGTCAACCTGGACCCGCTATACCGCCAACGGAAACTACGCCGCGAGCTGGCTTCTCTCTCACGCCATTCATCTACCCTGATGCAACGTGCCAACTATTTCTTTCCCATCATTGAGCCGATTCTGGAAAAGAACAACATTCCGGACGACTTCAAGTACCTGATGGTCATAGAAAGCGGACTGAATCCGGAAGCCCGTTCCCCGATGGGAGCTTTGGGACTCTGGCAGTTCATGAAAGGCACTGCCCAGGAATACGGCTTACGGGTAGACCGGAAAATCGACGAACGGCTGGATATCGAAAAATCCACCCAGGCCGCCTGCCGATACCTGCAGACCGCCTATAACAAGTTCAAGGACTGGGTAGCCGTCGCCCAATCCTATAACATCGGGCAAGGACGCATCGGTACGGAACTCGAACGTCAGCAGGTAGACGAATCCATCGACCTGCAACTGGTAGAAGAAACCAACCGCTACATCTACCGCATTCTGGCCTCTAAGATTATCTTTACCAATCCCAGCAACTTCGGTTTGAAGGAAAGTATGCTGTATTACAAGAAGATCCGAAGGAAATAAACAGCTCCCCCAAGATAACAACAAGAAATGAACAGCCTGTTAATAACTTTTCTGCTATTAACAGGCTGTTCATTTCTTCGGTTTATAATTCCTTACGGTTATTTGAAGTCAAGCGACAGCTGTCCGTCGCCCAACAAATTATAACTCATTCGGTGATAAGGAGTTGTTCCATATAACCGGATAGCTTCCCGATGTTTTTTAGTGGGATATCCCTTGTTACTATCCCAGTCGTACTGTGGATATTCTTCAGCCAGCCTGTTCATATAGTCATCCCGATAGGTCTTTGCCAACACCGAAGCGGCAGCAATGGCCATATACTTTCCATCCCCCTTTACGACCGTCGTATGAGGTACATCCTGGTACTTTTTGAACCGGTTACCGTCTATCAGCAAATGTTCAGGACGCAGCTTCAACTGATCGACCGCCCGATGCATTGCCAAAAATGAAGCATTCAGGATGTTGATGCGGTCAATCTCTTCGGGAGTCACTACACCTACTGCCCACGCCAACGCTTCCCGCTCGACAACCTCACGTAGTGCATAGCGCTGCTTCTCTGTCAGTTGCTTGGAATCATTCAGCAATTCGTTGCGGAAATCATGCGGCAGAATGACAGCCGCCGCATATACCGCTCCGGCCAGACATCCACGGCCGGCCTCATCACAGCCAGCTTCCACCAGATTTTCGTGCATATAGGGTAATAACATGCGTTCTCCTCTCCTTTAATTTTTGGGACTGCAAAGGTACGGCTTTCTCCTGGAAAGCGGATATATATTAATAAGGAGTTATGAAAAAGTTATCTACAGGGGCGGTTCATAAGGTAACGGGCAATGCTTTCAGGAGCCTCAGTGCAGACACGCTCCGAACCTGCGAGTACATTTTATTTACATTTTACAAACATTTCATAAAACAGGGACCCGGAATCCCAATCCATAAAAGCCGACATCAACCTATCTGTGTCATAGTGAGAAGCTTATCAAAGATAGGTTCAAACGGGGATATGCTGTCCACAAGAATATATTAAACACTTATTAATCAAGAGTTTATATTCATTAAACCTTGTAGATTCGTACACAGTTTCTACAGTTTTTTGAGGAATAGTTACACACTTTCAAGATTTGGCATTTTCAATCATTTTTCGTCCATAGCTGAAAACCAGCCGATTATTTCCATCAAAAAAGTTTGGCATCGCATTTGGACTATAGTCAGTGTAACACTTGAATACTTAAAAACTCATAGATTAATGTCTAACCATTTAAATTAAAAGCAACATGAAAAAGTTATTTGTAGCAGTAGCACTTGTAATGGGAGTAGGAACTTCAGTAGCCTTCGCAGGAAACATGAGTACAAACGTATGTGCTGTAGCCAGCATCAACGAGTTCAAACCGGTTGACGTAAAAGACCTTCCTCAAGTCGTTCAAGATGCCATCAAGAAAGATTATGCAGACCTTCTCGTAAAAGAAGCAGCTGTAGAAGAAGATGAAGAAGGCGGAAAGACTTATAAAGTTGTTTTGGTTAACCAGGACAATGAAGAGTCTACCGTATATTACAACGAAAACGGTGAAGAACTGAAGTAATCCGTTTCAGCCATTACCTGCAAGCCCGAAGGACAATGCTCAAATGTCCTTCGGGCTATTATGCTTTCAGCCTGCCGGACGAATCCGCTTTCATAATATGTACCTTTATCATCGGAATCGGAAAGGAAGTTATTTTCAGGAGAATTCGGGGAATTATACATCCTGCCCATGAAAGACGTACATTCTTCGGATGAAGACCGTACATCTTCCGAAAGAAGAACATAGAGTCCCGCTACGGAGGACATAAAAACTTACTTTATCCTTTCATCAAGCCCCTGAAGGCCTTTATTTCCTCCTCCTTGGTCTGTCTCTCGATTTATTATCCTATCTTTGTCCGGAAATCAGAAAAAACAACGGATATGTTTATTGTCATCGGAATCATGTTTGCCGGTATCGGTACCGGCTTTCTGTTACGTAACCGGAAACTTCCCGGACTTTCCCAACTGACCATGGGGCTCATCTGGTTACTGCTTTTTCTGCTGGGATTGGAAGTAGGACACAACGAAGCCTTGATACGTAACCTGCACGCCCTGGGGCTGGAAGCATTCGTGTTGGCCATAGCCGGAGTCCTGGGAAGCGTCATAGCCGCCCGCCTGTTATGGGTTTATCTTTACCGGAGGAAAGGAGCCAAGCGATGAAAGGGAGCCTGATTATCGTTTCGTTTTTTCTGCTGGGAACCCTTTGTGGCATCTCCGACCTGATACCGGAAAGCCTGACCTCCGGCCAACTGAGCTTCTATGCCCTCTGCGCACTGATGTTCAGTGTGGGAATCAGTATCGGACACTCACCGGACACGCTGAAAAGTTTCCGCGCCTTGAACCCACGTCTGGGCCTGCTACCGGTACTGACCATTGTAGGGACATTGGCCGGAGTAGCCGCCGCCTGGCTGGTATTACCCGGACGCAGCCTGACCGACTGCCTGGCCATCGGCTCCGGATTCGGCTATTATTCACTCTCCAGTATCTTCATCACCACGTATAAAGGAGCGGAACTGGGGACCGTTGCCCTTTTGTCCAACATCTTCCGGGAACTGATTACTCTTATCGGAGCGCCACTGCTGGTACGCTGGTTCGGCAGCCTTGCCCCGATTTCTGCCGGCGGAGCTACTACCATGGATACGACTCTCCCCATCATTACCCGTTACTCGGGACATGAGTTTGTCATCGTCTCGCTGTTTCATGGCTTTGTCGTGGATTTCAGCGTACCGTTTCTGGTGACATTCTTCTGTTCACTCGGATAAAAAAATCCCGGCTCCACAATCAGGGAACCGGGATTCTTTGATAAGATAAAACGTCGTTTAGGCAAACATCCGGCTTACCCGGCTGACACCCGCTACCAACGTATCGATTTCTTCTTTCGTCGTATACAGTCCGAACGAGGCTCGTACCGTTCCTTCGATGCCCAAACGATGCATCAACGGCTCGGCACAATGATGTCCGGTACGCACGGCAATACCCAGACGATCCAGCAACGTTCCCATATCGAAATGGTGAATGTTGCCTACCAGGAAGGAGATGACCCCACCTTTATGTTCAGCCTCTCCGAAAATACGCATTTCCGGGATTTCTTTCAGCCGCTGCATGGCGTACACAGTCAACTCATGTTCATGAGCCGCAATGTTCTCCATACCGATAGCAGACACATAGTCCAAAGCCTTTGCCAAAGCTGTAGTCCCAATATAATCAGGAGTACCGGCTTCGAACTTGAACGGCAGCTCATTGAAAGTAGTCTTCTCGAAACTGACGTTCTGAATCATCTCTCCTCCCCCCTGATACGGAGGCAGTTTGTCCAACCATGCTTCCTTTCCGTACAATACACCCACTCCCGTAGGACCATACACCTTGTGACCGCTGAAAACATAAAAATCGGCATCCAGGTCCTGGACGTCCACTTTCATGTGAGGAATTCCCTGTGCCCCATCTATCAGAATAGGCACGTTGTGGGCATGCGCCATCTCAATCATCTTCTTCACCGGATTGATGGTACCCAGTACATTCGATACATGAGTGACCGAAACCAGTCTGGTGCGTGGCGAGAACAGTTTCTCGTATTCGTCGAGCAAGAGTTCACCTTTATCGTTCATCGGAATCACTTTCAGCACAATCCCTTTACGGGCGGCCTGAAGCTGCCAGGAAACGATGTTGCTATGGTGTTCCATGACAGAAACTATCACCTCGTCGCCTTCCTTCATCTGACTGTCTGCAAATGTTGCGGCCACCAGGTTGATACTTTCGGTAGTTCCGCGCGTAAAGACAATTTCGGAAGTACTGCGTGCGTTGATGAAGCGACGGACAGTTTCACGCGAAGCCTCATGCAGGTTGGTAGCCTGCTGCGAAAGGAAATGTACACCCCGGTGTACATTCGCATTCACTGAATAATATTCATCCACCATCGCATCCACTACGCAACGCGGCTTCTGAGTGGTAGCTCCATTATCCAGGTAAATCAACGGCTTGTCATACACGGTCCGTGACAGTATCGGGAAATCTTCCCGTATTTTCTGTATATCGTACATAATCCTTCCTTCTTTTCTACAAAACAAATTACTTACAAATCGCACATCCCTGACACTTGTTCAATTCGCCACGGAAACGTTTCTCTACCAGCAGATGCAGACGGTCTTTCAACGCGTCCATCCGGATGTGGTCGATAACTTCGTTCACGAAAGCGAACATCAGAAGCAGACGAGCTTCCTTCAGGCTGATACCACGCTGCTGCATATAGAACAAGGCCCCTTCGTCCAACTGGCCTACTGTCGCTCCATGCGAACATTTCACATCGTCCGCATAGATTTCCAGCTGAGGCTGGGTATACATGCGTGCCTCGCGGGTAGCACAGATGTTCCGGTTGGTCTGCTGAGAAGAAGTACGCTGAGCCCCTTCACGCACCAGAACCTTTCCGGCAAAAGCGCCGACCGCCTGGTCATCGAGCACATACTTGAACAGCTCGTTGCTGGTACAGTCGGATGCCTTGTGGTCAATGAATGTACTGTTGTCCACCTGTTCGTTCTTGTCGGCAATAGCCATTCCGCACAAGTTTACTTCTGCGCCCGGTCCTGCCAACGTCACATCTGCCGAATTGCAGGTAGTACCGTTGTGCAGCGTCATACCATTCAATAGAACATTGCTGCCGGCCTCCTGGTTCACATACAGCTTACTGAAACGTACCGTACTGTTGTGTGTCTCTTCCAATTCATAAAGGTCGAATACAGCATTCTCGCCTACATAAGCTTCAATCACCTGAGTAGACAGGAAGTTTACATCGTCCATGGCATGGTCGCAGATTAACAGACGGGCCTGTGCACCGCTTTCTACGATAATCAGGATACGGCGGTTCACCAGGAAATTCACATCGGCACGCAGGATATTAACCAGCTGAATCGGTTTTTCCAGTACCATATTCTTGGGGATGTACATCAGTACCCCGTCCTGCGCAAACATGGTATTGAAAGCGACCACTCCGTCTTTCGAAGTATCGGCCAGCTTGCCGTAGTACTTCTTCACCAGTTCCGGATGAGTTTCCGCTACCTCCTTCAGACTGCCGAAAATCACTCCTTCCGGCAATTGGGCCGTAGGATGGTCGTGCTTGTCGAACGCATCATTGACCACGAAATACAGTGATGTACTCATATTCGGAACATCACATTTGAATACTTCATACGGATTCACCGGAATCTGCAGTCTGTTCAGATTCAACCCGTAATCTGGAGCAAAATACTTGCTCACCTCCGTATATCTGTACCTTTCCTGCTTACGGGTCGGAAATCCCAGCGCTTCGAAATCGGCAAAAGCTTTGGCACGGGGTGCATTCAACGCTTCTGCGCTATGCTGGCAAATCATCGCCTCATACTGCGTAAAAAGGTCTATATATTGCTGTTCTGCTTTCATAATTCTTCTGTCTTTAATAATCTTTTGACGCAGATAACACGGATGACACGGAATCTATTCCTTTCTTCAACTGTTCACGATAATATTTAGAAAAAACCTTTCTCTTTACTTCTGGCTTTGGGCCGAAATTAAGCAACAGTCCTATTTCTATATCAGTAGCTTTCAAGTAATTCACCAATTAGAGTTCATGGCTCTCGCACAAGGTGGAAACTGCTTTCAGTTCTAATATAACAGACCCATAAGCTATAATGTCAGCCTCGTAGAAACCAACGGTTTCACCTTTATAGTAAACAGTTATCTTAGGATGAGCAACACAAGGAATTCCTCTACGATTCAACTCCTTGAATAAGGCATTCTGATATACATTTTCAATGAAACCATATCCTAAAGTATTATATACCTCATAGAATGCACTTATAATTGCTTCCGTTTTATCTGCTTGAGTCAATTGCACCATTATAAAAATATAAAATCTGCGTTATCCGCGTCATCTGCGTCTGAGAAATCATTCTCCTAGTTCTTTCTTAATCCAGTCGTAACCTTTCTCTTCCAGTTCAAGTGCCAGTTCCGGACCTGCCGTCTTAACGATACGTCCTTTGTACAAGACGTGTACGATATCCGGTTTGATGTAATCCAACAGACGCTGGTAGTGTGTAATCACGATGCAGCTGGTTTCCGGAGTCTTCAGCTTGTTCACACCTTCGGCCACGATACGCAAAGCATCGATATCCAGTCCGGAGTCTGTTTCATCCAGGATACTCAGTTTCGGTTCCAGCATAGCCATCTGGAAAATCTCGTTGCGTTTCTTTTCACCTCCCGAGAAGCCTTCGTTCACAGAACGGTTGGCCAGCTTGCTGTCCAGTTCCACGATTTCCCGTTTCTGGCGCATCAGCTTGAGGAATTCACTGGCAGTCAATGCCGGAAGTCCTTTGTACTTACGCTGTTCATTGACAGCCGCACGCATGAAATTCACCATACTTACCCCCGGAATCTCTACTGGATACTGGAAAGAAAGGAACAGTCCTTCGTGACTGCGGTCTTCCGGGCTCAAAGCCAGCAAGTCCTTACCATCGAATGTCACAGAACCTTTGGTCACTTCATAAGCCGGATGACCGACCAGTACGTTACTCAACGTACTTTTACCGGAACCGTTCGGTCCCATGATGGCATGTACCTCACCTGACTTGACTGTCAGATTAATGCCTTTCAATATCTCTTTGCCGTTGATGTTGGCATGTAAATCCTTTATTTCTAACATAGTTCTTTTTCCGTTAATCGTTGATGTAATCAAATACGCTTATCCCACACTTCCTTCCAGAGAGATAGACAACAGTTTCTGGGCTTCCACAGCAAACTCCATCGGCAGCTTGTTGATGACTTCCTTGGCATACCCGTTCACAATCAAGCCGATGGCATCTTCCGTATTGATACCACGCTGGTTGCAATAGAACAACTGGTCTTCCGAAATCTTAGAGGTAGTAGCCTCATGTTCCACCACTGCCGTCTCGTTGTGGATATCCATATACGGGAAGGTATGGGCCCCACACTGGCTTCCCAACAGCAAGGAATCGCACTGGCTGTAGTTACGGGCATTCTCGGCACGTTCGGCCACCCGCACCAGTCCCCGGTAGGAATTCTGGCTCTTTCCGGCACTGATACCTTTACTTACAATGGTAGAACGAGTGTTTTTACCCAGATGAATCATCTTCGTACCCGTATCAGCCTGCTGATAATTATTGGTCACGGCTACTGAATAAAATTCTGCCACCGCATTGTCGCCGGTCAGAATACAACTTGGATATTTCCAGGTAATGGCCGAACCGGTTTCCACCTGAGTCCATGACAGTTTGCTGTCTACACCCTTACAGTTACCGCGTTTCGTCACGAAGTTATAGACACCTCCCTTACCTTCGGCATCACCCGGATACCAGTTCTGTACAGTAGAATACTTCACCTCGGCCCGGTCAAGCACCACAATCTCTACGATGGCGGCATGCAACTGGTTTTCATCACGCATCGGAGCTGTACATCCTTCCAGATAAGACACATAGCTGTCATCATCGGCAATAATCAATGTACGCTCGAACTGTCCGGTATTCGCTGCATTGATACGGAAATACGTTGACAGTTCCATCGGACAACGGACACCTTTCGGGATATAGACGAACGAACCGTCACTGAATACAGCCGAGTTCAAGGCTGCAAAAAAGTTATCACGGTAACCCACTACGGAGCCCAGGTATTTCTTTACCAGGTCCGGGTGTTCACGTACCGCCTCGCTGATAGAACAGAAGATGATACCTTTCTCCATCAAGGTTTCCTTGAAAGTCGTCTTGACCGATACCGAGTCCATGACGGCGTCTACCGCCATCCCGCTCAGTGCCATCTGCTCTTCCAACGGAATTCCTAATTTATTGAATGTCTTGATCAGTTCAGGGTCTACCTCATCCATGCTCTTCGGGCCTTCCTTCTTCTTGGTCGGATCGGCATAATAAGAGATAGCCTGGTAATCGATTTCAGGGATGGTGAGGTGTGCCCAGGTAGGCATTTCCAACGTCAACCAGTAGCGATAAGCCTTCAGACGGAAGTCCAGCAACCATTCCGGTTCTCCTTTCTTCTCCGAAATGAGCCGTACCACATCTTCGTTCAATCCCTTTTCGATAATATCTGTATGAACATCCGTAGTGAAGCCATATTTATACTTCTCCTGCGTCAGTTCCTTCACATATTTATTGGGTTCTAGCTGCATATCTATTTTAAGTTAATAACTGAATTATCTATATCTAATCACTTGAATATTTTTCAGAGTAAATCCATATCATTGTAAGTAGGAGCATCCATCAGCTGTTCGGCTACCGACTTGAAGGCCGGATAGAACACGCTCGAGAAACGTTCCATCGGATAATACAACACAGATTCCTGCTTGGTGGTTGACTGCATCAGTGTATTATCCGCATCGATGAACTGAATCAGACGGATAGCCATGCTTACCAGCAAAGCATATTTGATAAGCCCCACTCCGGAGCCCAACCACCGGTTGATACATCCCAGACTGATGACATTCAATACCTTTGTAAGCAGAGAGGCCGCGATGGACAATCCCAAGGGAACAATGATACCAATCAGGATAAAGGCCAGAATCTGACCCACCGTCACAGAGGTACCGATCTCAGTAGCCAACCGCTCTCCCACTACGCCGAACAAAGCACGGGCCACCAACAGACCGGCAATCAATCCTACGATGGAAATAACCTGAGAGACAAATCCTTTCATAAATCCCTGGACAGCTCCCAATCCCAATACGATGACAATTATCCAATCGAGTGTAGTCATTTGTTTCGTTCGTTCATAAAGAATAGACGCAGACCACACAGACTACACGGACTTCCTTTTATAAAAATAAGAAAGCGTGGAATCAGCGTAACCTGCGTCTACCTATCTTATAAATTATATTCAATTACAATGTCTGCTTCACTTCTACTTCTTCGTAAGTTTCAATGATATCGCCTACCTTCAGGTCATTACAGTTGGTCAGGCTGATACCGCACTCGAAGTTGGTACCTACCTCCTTCACATCGTCCTTGAAACGCTTCAAGGCATTAATGTTACCTGTAAAGATAACGATACCGTCACGAATCAGACGAGCCTTGTCGGAACGTTTCACCTTACCGGTCTTCACCATTGCTCCGGCTACCATACCCACCTTGCTGATGTTGAATACCTCACGCACTTCGATGGTAGCGGTCACCTGTTCCTTCAATGTCGGTGCCAACATACCTTCCATCGCAGCCTTGACTTCTTCGATGGCATCGTAGATGATAGAATACTTGCGGATATCTACACCTTCCTGTTCGGCCAGTTTCGCAGCATTGCTTGACGGACGAACCTGGAAACCTACGATAATGGCATCGGAAGCAGCCGCCAATGAAACATCGGATTCGGAAATCTGTCCTACACCCTTATGGATGACATTGACCTGAATCTGTTCGGTAGACAACTTGATGAGTGAATCGCTCAACGCTTCTACAGAACCGTCCACGTCACCCTTCACGATGATGTTCAGTTCGTGGAAGTCACCCAAAGCCAAACGGCGTCCTACTTCATCGAGTGTCAACATCTTCTGAGTACGCAAGCCCTGTTCACGAGCCAACTGTTCACGCTTGTTGGCGATTTCACGTGCTTCCTGATCTGTATCGAATACATGGAAAGTATCACCTGCCGCCGGAGCGCCGTTCAATCCCAGAATCAATACCGGTTCAGAAGGACCGGCTTCTTTCAGACGCTGGTTACGTTCGTTGAACATAGCTTTCACCTTACCGTAAGAAGTTCCGGCCAACACGATATCACCGACATGCAATGTACCGTTGGAAACCAGTACAGTCGCTACATAACCACGTCCCTTATCCAATGAAGATTCGATGATGGAACCGGTAGCCTTACGGTTCGGATTTGCTTTCAAATCCAGCATTTCGGCTTCGAGCAACACTTTTTCGAGCAGTTCCTTCACACCGATACCCTTCTTGGCCGAGATATCCTGAGACTGGTACTTGCCGCCCCATTCTTCTACCAGGAAGTTCATGGCAGCCAGTTCCTCCTTAATCTTGTCCGGATTGGCATTCGGTTTATCAATCTTGTTGATGGCAAATACGATAGGTACACCGGCAGCCATCGCATGGTTGATAGCTTCCTTGGTCTGTGGCATGACATTATCATCGGCAGCCACAATGACGATTACCACGTCGGTAACCTTCGCACCACGGGCACGCATCGCGGTAAATGCCTCGTGACCCGGAGTATCAAGGAAGGTGATGCGTCGGCCGTCTTCCAGCTTCACGTTATAGGCACCGATGTGCTGTGTGATACCTCCGGCCTCACCGGCAATCACATTGGCCTTACGGATATAGTCAAGCAACGAAGTCTTACCGTGGTCTACGTGTCCCATGACTGTAACAATCGGCGCACGTGCCTGCAGGTCTTCTTCAGCATCGGCTTCTTCTTCGATGGCCTGTGCAACTTCTGCACTTACATATTCTGTCTTGTATCCAAATTCTTCTGCTACCAGGTTGATGGTTTCAGCATCCAGACGCTGGTTGATAGATACCATCAGTCCAACGCTCATACAGGTAGAAATAACCTGAGTCACTGAAATATCCATCATGTTTGCCAATTCGTTGGCAGTAACGAACTCTGTCAGTTTCAACACCTTGCTTTCTTCCTGTTCGAGTTCTTCCTGCTCCATCTGGCGGTTCTGCAACTGTTCACGTTTTTCCTTACGGTACTTGGCTGCCTTATTCTTTCCCTTATTTGTCAGGCGGGCCAGCGTTTCCTTCACCTGTTTAGCTACATCTTCATCGCTGACTTCCTGTTTTACCACCGGTTTCTTGAAACGGTCCTTGTTGTGCTTTCCTCCACCTTGACTGGAAGCATTGTTCTTACCGGATTTTTCATTACGTGCAGCACCTGCGTTCACACTGGCGCTGACAGCACCGGGGTTATTGATGTCAACCCGTTCCTTGTTGATACGGTTGCGTTTCTTCTTCTTCGCAGCATCGTCCAGTCCAGCCTTATCCCCTTTATCATCGGTTTTTCTGATTTCCTTGATAATAGCGTCTTTCATCTGTTTGCGCTGTTCCTGGCGTTGCTTATCCTTTTCCTCCCGCTCTTTACGTTTTTCTTCTTTCGATTTCTTTTTCGGGCGGGTAGATTGATTCAATGCAGCCAGGTCAATCTGACCTACCACATTGATTTTCGATTTGAATTCGGTAGGACGGATTTTGAATACCTCGTCCTCTTTCTTTTGGGCGGACTGTACATCCGGGTTTTCTTGTTTCTTTTCTTCCATCGGCTCTGGTTTGATATCTTCTGCCTTTATCTCCGGCTGTTTAAGTTCTTCTTTCACTTCTTGTGGTTCCGGTTTCTTCACTTCCTCGACAACCGGTTCAGGACGGGTCGCCTTTTCTGCTTCTACCTCTATCTTGACAGGTTCTGGCTGCGCAGGCGTTTCCTGAGCTGTCTGTTCTGTAGCAGGCTCCACAACAGCCGGTTTTACCTTTTTTTTCTTATTCAGACTGTCCAAATCAATTTTACCTACCGGTTTGAATTTCGGACGTACATCTTCGGGAACTACTGTCTCAATGGTATCCGAAGTTGAAGTCTTTGACTCCGACTTCAGGTCATCGATAGAGACAGAAGCCTTATTACGGTCTTTGTTCTGTCTTTCCTGAATGATTTTTTCCGACTCCATCTTCAGATGTTTATCCTTGCTGAACTCTTTTACTAGCGCAGCATACTGTTCATCGGTTATTTTGGCATTGGGATTAGCATCTATGGTATAGCCTTTTTTCTGCAAAAAGTCTACTACCGTCGCTATTCCTACATTCAAGTCTCTTGTTACTTTATTCAATCTAATCGTCATAATTTCTTCAGTTTTTAATAGAGTTCGGGAAAAAGTTCATGCACACAAAAGACCAGGCAACAAAATACTGAATCGCCACAGATCCTTAACCGTTCAGGGGACAGAACGTATCGCTTATTCTTCTTCGAACTCCGCTTTCAAAATTCTCAACACATCATCTACCGTGTTTTCTTCCAAGTCTGCCTTCTCAATCAGCATTTCACGTGGAGCATTCAATACACCTTTGGCAGTATCGATGCCGATACTCTTGATGGCATTGATTACCCAATCATCGATTTCATCCTTGAATTCATCCAGATAGATATCCTCATCAGTTGCATTTTCATCCAATTCACGATATACGTCAATGGTATATTCGGTCAGCATACTGGCCAACTTGATATTCATACCTCCCTTACCGATAGCCAGTGACACTTCTTCCGGTTTCAGATATACCTCTGCCTTCTTTTCTTCCTCATGCATGACGATGGATGAAATCTTGGCAGGACTCAACGCACGCTGAATAAAAAGTTGAATATTCGATGTATAGTTAATGACATCAATATTCTCGTTTCGCAATTCACGTACGATGCCATGGATACGCGAGCCTTTCACACCTACACAGGCTCCGACCGGGTCAATACGATCATCATAAGATTCTACTGCAATCTTGGCTCGTTCACCTGGGATTCGAGCAATTTTCTTAATCGTAATCAATCCGTCATTGATTTCCGGTACTTCCTGTTCAAACAGACGCTGCAAGAACATTGGAGATGTACGGCTCAGGATAATTTTCGGATTGTTATTCTTGTTGTCCACACGAGCCACAACAGCACGGGCTGTTTCACCTTTCCGGTAGAAATCACTCGGAATCTGTTCAGTCTTCGGTAACAGCAGTTCATTACCTTCGTCATCGAGAAGCAGGATTTCTTTCTTCCAGATCTGATAAACCTCTGCGCTGATAATGGTACCTACCTTATCGATATACTTATTGTACAGACTGTCCTTCTCCAGTTCAAGAATCTTGGAAGCCAATGTCTGCCGCAAATTCAGGATGGCACGACGACCAAATTTTTCAAAGAATACCTGATCGGTTACTTCCTCACCCGCTTCGTATGAAGCATCAATCTTACGAGCCTCTGTCAGAGAAATCTGCATATTAGGGTTCGTCAGTTCGTCATCGGCTACGACTGTACGGTTCCGGTAAATTTCAAAATCGCCCTTATCCGGATTCACAATCACATCGTAGTTCTCGTCTGTACCGAACATCTTCGCTATCACACTACGGAAAGATTCTTCCAATACACTCACCATCGTGGTGCGGTCTATATTCTTCAGTTCCTTGAATTCCGAGAATGTGTCAATCAGACTGACAGTTTCTTCTTTTTTAGCCATAATCTTATTTAAAGCTGATTAAGTATTTGGTATATTTTATTTCATCGTACGTGAAAGTAACACTTTGTTCCACCATTTTCGGTCGTTTAGCCCCTTCTTCCTTGACCTTTACCTGTATTACAATGGTAAAATTGTCACTAGTGACCTCTGTCAGTACACCGGTCCATTTCTTACCATCCTTGGTCTGTACTTCCACATCCTTTCCGATATGGATTTCATACTGTTTCAGTACCTTAAACGGCTGACCGATACCCGCTGAACCGACTTCTAGTTCATAGTCTTCTTCTTCACGGTTCAATTTCGACTCGATGTAACGGCTCAGTTCCACACAATCATCAATCCACACTCCTTCGGCATGGTCGATTTCAACTACAATTTTGTCATCCGGACTCACTGTAACATCTACCAAAAAGTAATCTTTACCTTCCAGCCACTCGTTTACTATCCGGGTTACAATGTTTTTATCTATCATGTATTAACTATTAAGAACAAAAAAAGGAGCTTAATGCCCCTCCACCTTTCATCCATCTCGGCACAAAGATACAAATAATATCCTGTACCGCAAAATTATAGTGTATTTATTTCATTTTTATAAATTATTAATAAAAAACCTGAGGAACTCTTCGCGAGCGCCTCAGGTTTAACCACCAAATTATGTATCCCTAACAATATATGAACAACTGACATATTCAGTATCAAGATTCTCCGGAATAAAATCCGGTTATTCTATGCCAGCTGCCTTACCTATAACTATGAAAAACGTTCAATGATTTCCATACACATTCGCCCGTTATGATACGGACATTTCCAAAAACCGGCTTTATCATCTTTAGTATTGACAGTACCGTCTTCGTAACAACTCCAATACCATTCACCTCCCTGGCGATCTATCAGATGTTCACAAATGAAATTCCAGGTTTTTCCGGCTATTTCCAATGCCTTTTCATCCTGAAAATGCTGATATAAGTTTACATGTCCAACGACATTCTCGGCCTGCACCCACCAATGACATTCCCGATCAATATGCTGTCTATCAAGGAAATTTTCGTAAATCATACTACCGTCAGCATTTAATCCCTCATCGGCAGCCTGAGCAATCCGCACCACCCATTCTTCAACCTCCTTCAACAGTCCTGCATCACCTAAAACCAATGCCGCTTCATGCAACAACCAGGAAGCCTCAATGTCATGGCCATACGAATAGATATGATACTTATTCAGCCAATCTTCCTCAAAGAAAAGATTCAAATGACCTGTTTTACGGTCCAGAATCTTGTCAAGGAAAATACGTATCAAATTACGCAACTGATTCTCCAAGCGCTTGTCTTTCCAGACACGATATAAATTGGTATACGGTTCCAGAATATGCAAGTGCGTATTCATGGTCTTCTTCTCGTTCTCATCCTTATCACTCAATCGCATATCTTCTATCGGCTTCCAATCACGGGTCAATGCTTCCAGATAGCCGTTCTGTATCGGGTCGAAACTATATTTCTCAATTACCTCGAACAAACGTATGGCATAATCCAAAGCTTCTTCGTCTCCCGTAGCACGGGCATATTCGCTCAGTCCATAGATAGCAAACCCAATAGCATAAATCTGTTTCTTTGTATCCGTCGGATTTCCGTCACAATCCAGTTCCCAATAGATTCCACCGAAATCGGTATCATAAAAACAATCTATCAGATACCGTTTGGCACGGGCGGCAGTTTCCAGATATTCTTCCTTCTTCAATATCCGATAAGCAGCAGAAAATGTCCACAAGATACGGGCATTCAAAATAGCCCCTTTCGGAGCCTTTGCATCCAAATGTCCTTCTCCGTCTATCCGACCATAAAAACCGCCTCTTTCTTTGTCTAACATTCTGTCCATCCAGAATGGCAGAATATTTGTTTCCAGCTCCTTCTGAGTTTCAGTACGAAGCTGTTTGATTAATTTATTCATTTGTCTTAGCAGCACGTTTAAGATTCAACTTCTCCATTATTTCTTTTGTCTTCCGTTCACTCAACGGATACAAGACAATAAACAACACCGAAATGAAAGCTGCAGCCGCAGGCAGCCAGCTCAAGAACATCTTAATACCTTGGATTGTTTCCGGGCTCTGTTCCGCATTCGGCTGGAATCCGAAAAAACTCAACAACCATCCGGTCACAGCAGTACCAATGGCCCAACCAAACTTCTGGCTCATCGATGAAGCACTGAATATCAGCCCAGTGGCACGATTCCCGGTTCTCAGTTCAGAATAATCGGCACAATCGGCATACATCGACCATAACAACGGGAAAATACATCCGGCACAGATACTGATGAGACACTGGAACAGGAATATCCAGGTGAGATCATCCTTCTCGAACCAGAAGAAGACAATACTCAAGATAACAGCTAGCAACATAGAGGCTGCAAAAGTCCGCTTCTTACCTATACGGTTACTTACCGGGGCAGCCAGTATCACTCCTATAATATTGGCTATTTGTCCGATTGACAGATAAAGGCCACTCAATACAAAAGTAATACCGAACAATGAAATAGATTGATGCTGCTCTTCCAGTATATAATACTTGAAATAATAGACAGCCGCACCGTCACGGACTGAATTAAAGACCAAGGTAGCTACACCTGCACCGAACAGAATCCACCAAGGTTTGTTATGGAACAAATCCCTGATATCTTCCTTCAGTGATGTCTTCCGGTCATTGATTGGCTTTACCCTCTCCTTTGTCCAAGCAAAACATCCTAAAAACAATACTGCACACATTACCGCAATCACCACTACCGCCATAGTCCACGCAAACTGTTGGTCGGCAATATCAGAACTGCCCCCACTGAAACAGTTTACCATAGGCATAAACAGCAACAGTGCAATAAAGCTACCCAAATAAGCAAACATCATACGGTAAGTAGACAAGGTATTCCGTTCTTTCGGGTCCGGACTCATGACACCCAACAGCGAAGCATAGGGTACGTTGATGCCCGAATACACCATCATCATCAAAGAATAGGTAAGATAAGCATAAACCAGCTTACCTACATCTCCAAAGGGAGGTGTATAAAAAGTAAGTACTCCTATCAATGCGAAAGGAATAGCCAGATACAACAAATACGGACGGAACTTACCCCACCGACTGGAAGTCCGGTCGGCAATTACACCGACAATCGGATCGAACACGGAATCCCATATACGAGTAACCAGAAACATGGTTCCTACCATAGCCGCCGGTAGTCCAAATATATCGGTGTAAAAAATCATCAGATAGGCTCCAAACAACTTCCAAAACATAGAAGATGCCATATCGCCGAATCCATAACCAATCTTTTCTGTGAGTTTTATCATAGTAGTACTTACTTTTTCGGATATTATTTTTTAATCGTATATATTATTTCATAATCTGCATATTCTTATCTATCAGTTTCTTCAAGGTTTCTACAGAAGCTGTAGTAGTCAGACCATCCTGCGGAGTATTCATACAGTAATCCACCAGTTTGTCTATCGTAGAAACAGCTACGTGCATCCGTGTATCAGAAGAAGCATAATAAATAAATACCTTACCGTCTTCATCAGCAATCCAACCGTTGGTAAAGAGAACATTCGATACATCACCGATTCTTTCTTCACCTTCCGGAGCCATGAAATAGCCACCCGGAGCTGCAATGACTTTGGTCGGATCCTCGAGTGAAGTCATGTACATATACAGTACATAGCGTAATCCGGCAGCACAACCACGTACGCCATGAGCCAGATGCAGCCAACCCTTTGGAGTCTTGATAGGATGAGGTCCTTCGCCATTCTTCACTTCCTTGATGGTGTGATAATAACGGCAATCAATAATCTTTTCTTCCTTCACTTCAGCATGAGTAATATCATCCACCAATGCCCAGCCAATACCACCACCACTACCGGCATCGATGAATCCATCCTGTGGACGGGTATAGAACGCATATTTTCCATCCACGAATTCCGGATGAAGCACCACATTTCGCTGCTGACTTTTCGATTTCAAATCCGGCAAACGTTCCCAGGTCTTCAAATCTTTGGTACGTGCAATCGCAGCAGTAGCTGTAGCCGACGACAAATCACCGGCCGGAGCATTGGTATCATGACGCTCGGCACAGAAAACACCATAAATCCAACCGTCTTCGTGAGCTGTCAGACGCATATCATAAATATTGGTAGCTGGAATCACATCATCCGGCATCGTTACCGGATAATCCCAAAAGCGGAAATTATCTACTCCATTCGGGCTCTCGGCAACGGCAAAGAAAGACTTACGGTCGGCGCCTTCTACACGTACAACCAATATATACTTGCCATTCCACTTGATAGCTCCGGAATTCATGGCAGCATTCATCCCGATACGTTCCATCAGATACGGATTTGTTTTTTCATCCAAATCATAACGCCAGAATATCGGCGTATGAGCAGCAGTCACTACCGGATATTTATAACGGGTATAAACTCCGTTCCCTTCTGCTACCGGTTCATTCTTACGGGTAATCAAAGCTTCATGCTTTGCAAACAACTGTTTTACTTGATCGTCAAAGGTACTCATAACTTATTTCTTTTTTTCAAATTGTTTCATATCTTCCGCAAATACTGTTTTAGGATGCTCATAAAAGCGTACAAAATCAGCAGCTGAAACTTGTCCTGGATAAGGTGCATAATAATGATTTTCACGTTCGCGTGCATTCCGCCATACCAGTACATAGCTGATAGGATATTTTTCAATGGCTGGCAACAAAGTTCCTGTCCACCAAACAGAATCAGGGATTGTTTCATATCCGGTTTCTGTTACAGCCATCGCCTTTCCGTGCGCTTTACTTACCTGAGTCATAATAGTCAATGCATTCTCCAAATTCTGACCGAATGTATCTTTATCATACTGATAGGCATCTACTCCAATAAGGTCAACAATTTCATCTCCCGGATAACGTTCCAAATACTCCGTAGAATCTTTGGGTTCGGTTCCTGGCGAATAAGCATAAATCAACTGAGTAGCACCTTTCTCCTGCATCCGATCATAGGTCATCTTCCAAAGAGCCTTGTAATCTTCTGTAGAGCACAAATTCTGCCCCCACCAGAACCAACTACCAGTATGTTCATGCCACGGGCGGAACAATACCGGCACTTTTGTACCATCAGCAGTCTGGATAGAGTTCAGATAATCAGCAATCTTATCCAGCCATCCCATAAACTTATCATGATTGGCTCCGCCTGGCAATATAGACTTCACAACTGTAGAATCGCTCACATCCCAAGAATCCTTTCCAGTCAACGGATTATCCGCATGCCAACTGAAAGAAACCATTCCTCCCCGTTCATATTGTGCGACCACTTCCTGACGGATACGGTCCATCGATACATTGTCCAGATTCTTATCACCATAAATTTCAATACGTCCCAAATCGAACGACATGACAGCGGGATAATCTCCGCATACACTTTTCACATCACTCCGTGCAGAGTCTCCGTCCCAACCGATACCATATACAGGGTCATCGTGATGACCGAACATGAATTTTCCCTGTTGAGGCACTGCCTTCAGCATATCCAACATTGCGACTGCCTCAGGAGTCTTCACTTCCTGCTGTTCCATCTGTTTTCCTTGATTACTGTTACAGGCGGTGATACATGCTCCTGCAATCAGTGTTGTGAGAATCGTCCTTGATATTTTCATAATGATTAGCTTTGTTATTAATTAACATCAGCAAAGGTAAGGATATTTCATACCACAGAATGATACAATTTTAATCGATACCTATACGTTTCATTTTTCTCCAATAAAACGGCTTTTATTCCTTCAGAATCGCATATATTCCCACACATATTACCTAAAAAGGCCGTGCAGATTCATATACGGACCTGCACAGCCTTCTCAATAAAGACTGAAAGAATAATATCACCTACTCTTTCTGACATTCAATTTTACGCGTTCCGGTTTAACCAGTTTTTCCCTCACTTCCATGTGATTGATGTCGACCGGCTGACGGACAAAATCAGGAACATTGAAGGAATATACAAGACCGTCATAATATTCAAAAGGCCTTTTTTGAGGCAACATGAACGGCTTTGTTACCTTCCCATCAGCATCCACCCCGGCAATATAAAGATAAGTATACAACCCATTGTCCCTACGGGAACTGAAAACAAACCAATGCGAGTTACTGCTCCAGTTATGGAAGCTCTCGGTATCATCACTGTTCACTTCATCAATCGGATAGAATGTCTGCTTTTTCAAGTCGTACATCCATAAATCCGCTTCCTTATGCCAGATAGAGAAATTTCCATAATCCGATAAGGTAAACATCAGATAGCGTCCGTCATAAGAGGGACGAGGAAAAGAAACACTTTTACCCAGCTGTCTGGCAGAGACCAACGTATCTATATTTTCACCGAATGTCCCATTCTCCGGATTAAAGTCAATACTACATAAACTGTATTTCACATCCTTATATTCCTGCGGCATCTGTTTGGCCTCAGCGCTACAGAAATACAAAGTCCTGCCATCCGGAGAGAAAGCCGGGAAAGTTTCGAACGCGTCTTTCCGTTGCAACATCGGAGTCGTAATCAGTTCATGAGTAGCGGGATGATATACTACAATATCAGAAGAATTATCCATCACTTCAATACGTTCCTCTTTCACAGCATGAAACCCCTGACGAGTATTATTGACAGAATAAGCGATGTATTTACCTGACGGATGCCAATAAGGATATACACAGGCTGAAAGAGTGGAATCTGTCTTTGTATCCAACACCTCCAACTGCCCATCCTCCTGCAAAAGTGTTCCTCCATGAGATCCTCGCACATGAATACTCAATCGATTCGGCTGTGCCTGATTGAACGCATGACAATTCACACACATACCTGGCACTAAGGTGTTTTCTATAAGTGCCTCCTCGTTAAAGGAAGACAAATCGCGCTGATAGATTCCCATTTTACTATAAACTTCATATCCGGGAGCTATCAACCTGTATACTAACCCATAGTCAATGGGATAAGTACTTACATACATCGGGAAACTCTGATACTGTACCCACTTCCCATTCCGCTTTACTGAGACCGTAAACATCAGACTGTCACCTATATTGTCATGCAACAATTTGTGCCAGTCAGACTCATCGAACGAAACTGTTTTGCCGTTTACATGCAAAGATTCCCCTCTTACTCCCTGAACAACGACATCTACCCGCTCATAATCATCACCTGTCACATCAAAATTCAGCGGAGCAATAGTGGACGGTATAGTAACTTCCGTATAATCGGGATAGATAGAAGGATAAGTTTCCATATATTGGGGAGATACCACTTTCTCTGTACAAGAAGCCAATAATATAGCTCCTAAGCCAAACCATTTAATCATTCTTTTCATCATTTCATCCCTCTGAATAACAAGTAATACCAATAAGTCTTTCCAAAATTCTGTCTGAAATAAGCCTCATCTGCAGGATTATGTACATACGCCGTAGCAAATTCAGTAACTTCCTTCTGCAATACGGGAGATATACTCCAAGGCATGCCCTTGAAAGATGTATGTTGCTGAGTCCATACATACAGTAATACTTCCTGATAACTTCTAGGAATAGCAGTATATCCCATGTCCTTTCCCAAAGGATAATATTTCAGGAAAGCCTCTATATCCTTATTCAACAATTCATAAGCCAACAGGTATTCGAAGGCCAGCTTATTAGCCTTGTTCTTCTGTAACAATATCCCCAACATATTATCTTTCTGACCTTCATCAAACAAGAAATCATCGTCATAAAGTAAAGTACGTAAATATCCCCATTCAGGATGTGCATTGATTTTCTGTTCATCCGACAGGCAAGTCAATGCCTCCTCAGCCCAATGCCGGTAAAAAGTTGTATGAGTCAATGCCCGCAAATACTTACCGGCGACAGCATAATCTCCATTGATGATATTCGTCTCGGCAAGCCGCTGATAACAACGTACACTTTTTTGATAAGAAGGTATCGCTTCCATGGCTTCAAAGGTAAACCGCTGGGCTGTATTAATCATCCCCAAGTGATAATAAACTTCATTTACCATCAACGGTACATTAAAATCACGCACAAAGTCAGGAAGCAAGCCGCCGGTTCCATTCTGATAAAACTGAAACATACGTTCACCCAACTGGCCGGTCTTTCCTAAAGCCAGATTCAAAGAGACCACCTCCAACGGAGTAGATGGAATCTCCTTTTCTGCCATTGCTATCACTTTTTTCCATTGACGGGTACGGACATAATAATCATAAGCCATAACCTTTTCCTTCTGCCAATCGCAAGACAGATATACCCCAATACCACCGGCAAGAAAAACGACAAGCAACTGAAGGACATTGCAACGACTTGTACCAGTCTTCACCGAAGGCAGAAACAAAGGAATTATAACAGCCAGGAACGAAACCAGACAAGCAGCCAAGCCTGACAGAGGAACACCTATCGGGAACCGATAATAACCTATTCCGGCCAACAGACGAGAAAATGGATATTGAAGTATAGTAGAACAATAATAAGGACAAAGTATCGCCACCCCCCATAAACCAAGGCAGAACAACAAACGGACATTCCGTTTCGGCAATTTATGGATAAAGATCTCACAGAAAAATACCCATAAAACAAAAAGCCAATACAATCCCCCTGCCACCCAATACAGTAGAGGAATCATCACAAAAGCATAAAGCAAACGAAGAGCTGGTTTCTGCCAATTGACATATCTCCAAGTAGCCATCAGTACCAGTATCAAGGATACAATCCCTGCCAACATATTATTCTCATCGCATAAGAATACCCAAGCTGCCAAGGAGGGTAAATAGGATACATAATACCAATCTAAGGCAACTCCTTTTAAACGCCCCAGATGTAGGGTCAACAAACGGACCAGTACCTGCACAATGAGCAACAAGGCTGTTACGACAAGTGCCCCGACCCATTTATAGTAATAGAACTGGGTTAAAAATTCAGCGACATACTCTCCGAAACCTCCTGGGTGCGCGCACTTATCCATCCAATAATCAGGAGTAAACAGAAACAATTGGAATTGCTCCTGATAAGCCAGATGAAAAGGATAGTTCAATCCCCAAAAGCATAGGCTCAGGAAAACGAAACAGATTCTTACTATCAGTCTATCATACTGAAACTTCTTTATCATAGTTTTAAAGGTTAACATATTTCTTTCTCCTCTATTTCCGTCAAAGATACATTATTCTGTACAATTTCACACCAACAGTTCAGAAACTGTTTAGAATTTATCCTTCTTTTTAAATCTTCCACCCATAGTTCAAAAAGAGGCCAGAAGGTAAACTAAAAACCCTCTGGCCTCTTATCATTTAATCCCTCAAAAGGCTGAAAGATATTCCATCATACCACATTACTTCTCAATACGCTTGAAGCAGAAGAACCAACCTTCAGAGGAGTTTCCGATACTCTGAGCTGCCAATACCAGATGCTCACCATCGGCTTGCAGAATCTGATATGTATAGCAACGCTGGTTTCCATCATTCGGTAATACTCCAAGCAAAGGAACAGTTCCTGTAAAGGTCATTGTACCCATTCCCCAGCCAGCAACAGCAGTTTCTTCGGTTACCTTCACACTACCAGTTTCACCACGGCTAGTCTCTACTCCTGTCAGACTCAATGAGAACCAGGCATCTGTTCCGTCATTAGGCATACCTTTTCCACTGCACTGTTCATTGATGTCTGCTCCATCCGGAGCTCCCCACCAGGAAGGTGTCGTGTCACTACCCCAGCTACCATTTCCCCAATAACGGGTCAGCGTATCATCCCAAGTCCAAACCGTTGTACCATATTCACCGTTTTCCAGCCCAAACACCTGTTCATAAATAGCAGGAAGGTCTGTATATTCACTGATATGTATTGATTTTTCGGATGATTTGGTTATACTTCCATCCTGATTGATAACTGTAATATATACGCTTAAGTCTGTAGTCGGAGGAGTCACCTGAAAGGTAGGATTCGTTCCTTCCGCCAGAAGAGTATTGTCCGAAGAATACACCTTGACATAATGTACCGGTGAAAGCGCAACTGTAATGTTATTGTTTCCTTCGCTTCGGGCTACAAGTTCAAAACTATTCGTCAACTCATCTGCAGTCACACTGGCTGCCGGTTGCTTATCATCGATTGTAGCGTCACATGCTGCAAAAATCATTGCAAACAAAAGAGGCAACGCAAATAATATTTTTTTCATGTTTCTTTCTTTTTAAGTGATTACTTCATTACCAGCCACTGTATTCACTGCTGGCATCTGTCCAGCCTTCATTCTGAACCAAAGCTCCATTCGACAAAGAAACCTCTGTTTCAGGAATCTTAAAGAATCCGGCTGTAGCATTATAACGGGCTGCATACCCACCGCTATGAGGAGTATTCTTAGCCGAAGAACCTAAATAATAAACCGGTTGATTCGTCTGTTTCTCAAGAGCTGCTGCCGCGATGTGCCAACGACGGATATCGTTCCAACGAACACCTTCGAAAGCAAGTTCCCAACGACGCTCATTCTGTAAAGCAGTCAACGAATAAGCTCCAATCGGTGCAAGTCCCGCACGTGCCCGTACCCGGTTGATACCAGACACATCTTCCTTCAATTCTGACTGCATCAGCAATACATCCGCAAAACGAATCAGTACCAAGTCATGAATATTACCCGTCTGCATCAGGTTGTCATTCTGCCAACCATTCTCTCCATACATCACATATTCAAAAACAGGTGCATACTGAGTTGTTCCACTATCATCCGTATATTTAGCAGTTACCGGTCCTTGTTTCTTTCCATAATAATCTGTTTCCTGAACAAAATCGGCCCATCCACCATAAGTATATGCAGGAAGATCTTTTACATTCTGTACAGAAGCTTCACGACGCATATCACCAGATTCAGCAGCATTCCAATCATTCATAAGATTAGGAGCAACAGGTCCTGCTCCCCATCCCTGACCGAACGGGAAAGTCTTTGCATAATCCTGACCGCCACGTACACCGAAATGCAGCGCATATCCGTTGGCATAACCGATGGTAGTCTGCCAGCTTGCCAGCTTATTGAATTTGATAGCGAACATGGACTCCGGATTAACAGCTGCATCATCTTCTACCCATTTCAAGCCTTGGCCTTTGGTATAGTCATAGTCTTCTACGGTGCAACGGTTTGTATAAGCCCACAGATTCCGGAAATCCGGTACCAACGAATAACCTGAGTTATTTACACAATCATCAATGTAAGAAATGACTTCCTGTTTGGTCAATGTCGTTCCATCAGGAAGAGCCACTTCGGTCAGCGGGTTATAAGTAGTACTGGTCAAAGCCGCCAGATCATCACCGTTTCCATACATACCGGTGTAAAATAACCAGGAGCGTCCCAACATAGCCTCAGCTGTATATTTATCTACATGGCCATCAGTCTTACGTACAGCAGGCATGTTTGCCGCAGCATCACGGAGATCCATCAGGATTTGTCCCCACAACTCGACAGCTGTAGGTTGAGTCGGTTCAGCTTCTTCGGTTGAAAGTACCAAAGGAACACGGCCGTACTGTGAAGCCAATTCATAATAGAAGAAAGCACGCATAAATTTAGCTTCTCCAATCACCTGATTTCTCTCACCGTCTTCCAATGCCATATTCTCCACACCGGCCAACAAAGAATTTGCCCGGTTAATACCTTGATAACGGTCACTCCAGAACTGGTGAGTCATATTGGTCTGATAATTCAACAGCAAGTCCATAGCCTGCATCAGCTTATCATTTGTACCACCTCCACCTAAATTATCATCACTGGCCAACATGGACAGATAGAAGAATGACATCTGAGGATTGGCACTTACTTGATTCAGGTTCTCATAGATACCCGCCAGAGCCTGAGAAGCATCGTCTGAGGTTATCGGAAAATTTTCCGGCGTCTTTTCTACATAGTTCACAGCATCAAGGGTACACGAAGTGACTCCGCCCAATACGATAGCTGCCGCACCTAATATATTGATAAATTTTTTCATTGTGTTTTTCCTAATTAAAATTTAACATTTACACCAAACATATATGTTCTAGGCTGTGGATAGTTACCTACATCAACACCTGTAACCCATGGTTCCGCAGTGTTCAGTGCCATACCATTTTCTGGATCCATACCTGAATATCCAGTTATCGTAAACAGGTTCTGTGCACTGAAATAAACGCGAAGTTGTTGAAGCGGACAAGTTCTCCATAACCGTTTGATGTCATATCCGATTGTCAGGTTCTGCAAACGTACATAATCCGCATTTTCTACATAGATATCGGATATATTCTGCCAGTTTGCACCTGCATTACCCGGAGTCAGCAACGGATAACGGTTTGAAGTACCTTCACCATGCCAGTAATCGTAAACTTCTGATGTATAGTTTTCATACTGTCCATCTGTAAACTTACGATAAGAACGGGCAACCTGCTGTCCGAAGGCACCGTATGCAGAAATTGAAATATCAAATCCTTTATAAGCGGCATTCAAGTTCAAACCAACCGTCACATCCGGATGCGGATTTCCCAAATCAGTCTTATCATTCGTATCAATTACTCCATCACCGTTTACATCTACAAACTTCAAATCACCGGGTTTAATGGAAGTACCTTGTAAAGAGTTGGCCGCATTACCGCCACAGTTCTTATCCAGGTATGCCTGAACATCCTCCATGTTCTGCATAACACCTTCTGTCTTATATCCATAGAAATAACCGATAGGGTGTCCCTCTTGCATACGGGCCATAAAGCCTGTATTCTGTGATAAGTTATCATTACCACCTTCTACATAACCTGAACCGTTATTCACTTCAGTCACTTCGTTCTTGTTATAAGACATGTTCACGTTTGCTCCATACGTAAAGTCATCACCCACCTGGTCGTTCCATCCCAAAGAGACTTCAATACCTTTATTTTCGATACTACCGGCATTGGCCGCTTTCGTAGTAAATCCGTTGATGGAAGATACAGGAACACTAATCAACAAATCCTTGGTTTTCTTGTTATACCAATCGAAAGTAAAGCTCAATCTACCATTCAAGAAACGGGTATCGATACCGATATTGGTCTGTTCTGATGTTTCCCAAGTCAGTTCAGTGTTTGAAAGACGGGTAGGATAGCCTCCCTGTGTTCCGGAGTTCTTATCACTACCGAAAGGATATTGTCCTAAGTCACCGAATGAATAAGTAGCCAGATACTGGAATGCACCGATATTTTCATTACCGTTCTGGCCCCAGCTGGCACGTAATTTCAAGAAATCCAGCCAACTGGAAGTATTCTTCATGAATGATTCATTTGAGATGACCCATCCAGCAGAGAATGACGGGAAATATCCCCAACGATGTCCGTTCGCAAAGTTGGAAGAACCATCACCACGCATAATGGCTGTAAACATATATCTTTCCTTATAGTCATAGTTTACACGACCAAAATAAGAAAGGATAGAATGGTCATTCACCGGATATCCACCTACTGTAGCCAAACCGGTACGGCCTGTAAAGTTGTCAAAGTATGCATGACCGAAATCTGAGAATACATTTCCTTTCGCCATAGCTTCCAGAGTCTCACCCATGTTATTACCTTCACGAGAGTATTCAGTACCTACCAACACGTCAAAGTGATGATCTTGAGCGACATCAAACTTATAATTCAATGTATTGGTTACGCCCCAGTTCCATCCGATACTCATATTTTCAGACAACGTACTTTGGTCTGCAGCGTTTCCTTGGTCATTGATCTTATATTCTGAAGTATAACCTTTCCAGATGCTGGAATATTGTTTATAGTATGCCTGAGAACGATAAATCAAATTTTTAATGGGCTGTATTTCAAAATAAGCGACAGCATTCAAGTTGAAATTCTTGCTCTTATTATTACCGCTCTGTGTATTCACGATTTCAGCAACCGGATTACTGGTATAGGAGTTATAGGCAAACCAGCCATCTGTTCCGGAATTTTTCAGATCATCATACATGAAGTAATCGCCATTAGCATTATAGACAGGTACACAAGGATTGGCACGCAACATTGTCGAAATGGCGTTACTGTATTGATCACCGATCTGAATACCTTGATTCTGCGCATGCTGATAATACAGGTTCTGACCGAACTTGATGACATCACGATCATCAGTCTTATAAAGGATGTGTTCTGAGTTCAATCGGAAGGTAAAACGACGATAATCTGATTTGGCGATTTTACCGATAATACCGTCCTGATACTGATAACCCACACCGGTAGAGAATTTTGACAGTTCAGAACCACCCGAAATATTCAAGGCATGAGAAGTAGTGATAGCATTATCATTGACAATCTGATCCAACCAGTTCGTACCCTCATTGGTTCCATTCTGATAAGCAGCCAACAAATCAGCATCGATATACTTAGACCAGTCATAAGGGCTACCTCCGTTGTTGGATGAAACCTGATCCATCACAGCCATGTATTCTTTCGCATTCAGCAAGTCTGGTTTCTTGTACATATTCTGCCAGCCCACATTGGCATCGTATGTGACGGTCACTTTTCCGGCTTTACCCTGTTTGGTTGTAACCATGATGACACCATTAGCAGCACGGGCACCATAGATTGCACAAGATGCGGCATCCTTCAATACGTCAATACGTTCGATATCGGCCGGGTTCAACGCATTGATATCACCACCGGCTACCCCATCGATGATATAAAGCGGATTCGTAGAACTGTTTGTACCGGCACCACGGATACTGATTTTATAACCGTCACCCGGTTTACCGGAAGTTGCCTGGATATTGACACCTGGACTTTGGTTCTGTAATGCGCCAAGTGCACTGATTGTATTTCTCTTGGCTACATCATCTCCTTTCACTTCTACAGTAGCTCCGGTTACCAGTTTCTTTTTCTGTACACCATAACCTACCACCACAACTTCTTCCAAAGTCTCTGTATCTTCTTTCAGTACTACCTGGATAGACTTCTGATTGCCTACAGCTACTTCCTGCGTATTATAACCGATAAAAGAAATCTGCAAAATCGCATTCGGCGATACAGATAAGGTGAAATTACCATCAATATCGGTGATGGTACCGTTGGTTGTTCCCTTTTCCAGGATATTCGCGCCAATCACTGGAATACCATTGGAATCAACCACTGTTCCAGAAACAGATTTGGTTTGCTGGACGGAAAAGACTGTTTCCGTCGATGCTGCCCATACTTCTGGAGTACCTACTATCATTGCTGACAAGTAGGCTCCTGCAACAAATGCAGTTCTTCTAACATGTTTATTCATAACATTATTTTTTAAAAGTTCTCAAGTTCTAATACAAAGCTTGTCTCATCAGATTTATTATAGTATTAAATTTACGTGACAAAATTATAAAATATACACTACGCTTTATGATATGATTTTATCATAAATCAATACCACATGGAATCGACTATTTCTTACGGTGATTACCCATTCGCCGAGCCAATAAGTTTCCACCGGTTTCAGGACAAGCGTATCATTCTGACAGATACTCGGCCGACAACCGTTGATTGACTTTCCGTACCAGATTGACAGTACTGTCATCTGACGAAAAAACGGAGTTCAATCCTTGCTGTTCCTGAGCCGGATCACCTGTATAATCATCTCCCGGAACCCAATACTCATGCATTGCTGAAGGAGTAGCTTGTCCTCCCCATCCCCAGAAGTTACATCCGGCAAAAAGACTGTTTGATGCAGCATGTTGGGCTATCAAATCGAATATATAGGTATAATATGCATTACGCGCCGTTACAGGCGTCCCCTTCGCAAACAAGAAACCATCCCTCGGATAACCGAATTCTTCCAAGACCAAAGGTTTCTGATACTTTTTTGCTATAGCCAGATGCTCATCGATATAGGCTTTAGAGAACTGTTTGGCTCTATCCAGATTTTCTTGCAGACTATCTTTCCTGGCCCATCCCCAGTTATAAGGCCAGATGTGGATGTTCAGATAATCAACATTTGCATCGGCATGTATCTGCTCAAACAAACTCATATCCATTTCACATCCCCATTTCCCTTCACTTCCTGTAGATACCAGATGATTTTTATCCAACGATTTAATCAAGGCGGCCGCTTCACTCATCCAACGGGCAAAAGCAGCTTTATTCTTATCGGCAAACGCACGGGGTTCATTGCCTATCTGCCAAGACATGATGGTCGGGTCATCCGTATATTTGATTTGAGTATAGCGGTTCGTACGAGTAATCACATCTTTCACATAGTTTGCATACAAAGCCTTTGCACTATCCGACTGCACAAACTGACCTACGTATTCCATATAGGCCTGATAACCGTCTGTAGCCGGGGCCGGGGGATTTCCATAACCTGCCCACTGCAGATATTGTCCATATCCTCCACTCCATTCCCACGAATTGTTCAGATAAAGTACAGCGAGCATTTTCCGTTTCCCCATCTCAGCCAACAAATAATCCAATCCGTCAAAGATTGTATCATTATATACTCCAGGAGCAATTTGCAGAGTCGGCTCAACCTTTGCCGGAACTCCCCGTTTTCCATCGGAACCGACCAGGATACGCAGATTGTCTATACCGATACTTTTCATCGAATCCAGCTCCTGACACAGGCGTTCCCGGTCTCCTCCCTGACCTTGCGAACCCAGGATGGCCCCATACCAGAAGTTCGTACCTACATAATAATAGGGCTTTCCGGCACGGATAAACTGCCCGTTTTCAATCTTCACAAAGTCGGGAGCCGATTTGTCTTTTGTGGTTGTAGCACAGGATAAGAAAACAGCTGATACAGCCAACAGTAACATATAATTCCACTTTTTCATAACCTATCAGATTTATATCACTGTACAAAGTAAACATTAATGTAACACATCCTTTGATATGATTTTATCATATCCTCACCAACTGAATCCTTTGGGAAACCAAGTTATTCGAAAAAGGTCAATGTATCCATTTCATACCCTACCTTGTCCCAATATATATTCGCGATTCATTTCAGCGAATCTACAAATCTTACAATAGATATAGGGGCATAATTTCTCTCAATCAGGCGTATCAAATGTTTCATTCAACAAACAAGGGGTACATTTTAAACATTCCCTCCCCTCCTCGGCTATATGACAATCCGTTTTTTCCGATAATACTCACGGAACTCTTTCGGTGAACAACTCTTCTTTTTCTTAAAAATCCGATTGAAATTCGAGAGATTATTGAATCCGCACTCGTAACAGATTTCTGCAATAGCCATGGTAGAATCCACCAACAGACGGGTAGCATGTCCTAATCGGATGTCAATGATATAATCGGACAGACTTTTACCTGTACGTAGCTTGAAGAACCGGCTGAAGGAGACTTCGGTCATGCCTACCATATTCGCCAATGTGGCCAGCCGAATCTCCTCCTGATAATGACGGTTGATATAATCCTGCACTTTCTGTACCCGACGACTGTCAGACTGCACTTCAATCCGGGCAAATGAAGAACTGGACAATGTACGGGCTTCCTTTGTAAACATAGACAGTTCATACAGAATTGTCATAAACTTACTGACAGCATAAAATCCTTTTGTTTCCGACAATCCGTCTAACAAAGCATAAACCTTCATAATCGCCTTCAATGGGAAACATAATCCATTCTGCGCCTTTTCAAACATCTTCCGTACTTCATCGAACTGATTCGTCTCTAACAATCCTTTCATGAAATCGGAAGAAAACTGAATGGTAATTTCTCGGATGTTATCAGACTGGCAACTTCCCTGTTCCCAGACATGTTCCAAATCCGGACTTGTAATCAAAACCAGATCATAGTTCTGGATAATTTCCGCCGAATCCCCTACGATACGTTGTACTCCTGCTGCGTTTTCTACAAAATTCAATTCGAATTCTTTATGGCAATGCATCGGGTAAGTAAACTCCGTCTTATTCCGATCGGCAATATAGAAGCAGTCCTTACCCGATAGCGGTGTGATTTCACGGATGATGTGACCTTCCATTACAATTTTTCCCATAGTATCCCGTAAGTTTAACAATGTAGTCAGCAAACTTAAACAATATTTCTGATAATAGGCTACAAAGTTTTTATAAAATACAAGGAAAAATGTAACTGTTTTTTAAGGTTTCAACTGTATGGTCACTTGTCCTTCTTTCAGATTTCCGGAACGTACCGTCAAGATAGCTTCTCCAGCTTCCCCTGTACTTTGAAGCAACACCTGAGCCAAACCGTTGAATGTATCTACACTGAAAATACGTGCTTCAGCTTCTTCCGGACGTTCTTTCTCCTGAAAAGCCGGATTACCGTTGCCTACTCCTAATATCCGGACAGGACCTGCCACCTCCAGATTCAAAGACTCACAAGCTGTAGGCACAACCCGTCCTTTCTTATCAAGAATTTCTACACAAGCCACAGCGACATCCTTCTTATCCGCCAGAATTTCCAGACGGTCTACCGTAACCCGTATCTGTTGTCCTTCACCTGTTGTTTCTATTTCCTGTGTCATACAGCGTCGTCCGTTACGGTAACCGACCGCTTTAACCTTTCCAGGCTGATAAATCGCCTTCCAAGCTAGATGACCGTTTTTAGGCATCGGTTGCTTACCCAGATTCTTTCCGTTCACCAGCAGCTCTACTTCCTCACAGTTACTATACACCCAAACATCAATGCTATCACCTTCGTGTCCTTTCAGATTCCAATGTGGAAGGATATGAAGTACTGGTTCATCTGTCCACCAGGCCTTCAAATAATAAGCCTCATCCTTAGGAAAACCACAATAGTCTAATATACCAAACTGTGAACCTGTAGCTGGGAATTTCAATGGATTCGGTTCTCCACGATAATCAAATCCCGTCCAATAGAACAAGCCACCCAGCCATGGCCGTTCATCATAGAATTTCCATCCCCGCTCGATACAGTTCAACAAACTGTCACTACCGTTAGGTATCCTGTTCAATGAAGCCATCCATCCCTTCTCTACCTCATTAAAATAGATGTTACGCGTTCCGCACCCGCTGGTTTCTTCTGTCCCCACAGCACAACGTTCCGGATATTTCATCCGGTCCTCATCAACCTTATGCTGCAAAATGTAATTATAACCCGCTACATCTGCCGGAACCAGCACTGTAGGTCCGCTACTGGAAGCCACTGTCATAAGACGCGTTGAATCCAACCGATGGCAGTACTCACGCATGGAAGCCGCAATCCGTTCTCCTTTTTCATTCCATTCGATACCCCATTCCTCATTTCCAACACTCCATAAGATAATACTCGGATGATTCCGGTCTCGCTCTATCATCCGACCCAATACACCCAACTGATAAGGATTGACTCCCATCAGACGGTTTTCTGCGATTACCAGTATACCTTCACGGTCACAAGCATCCAACATTTCGGGAGTCATGGGGTTATGCGAGGCCCGATAAGCATTACATCCAAACTTCTTCAACTGTTTCAAACGATACTCCTGCAAAGCATCCGGGATAGCGACTCCTACTCCGGCATGATCCTGATGCATGTTCACCCCTTTCAGCTTCAACGGTTTTCCATTCAGAATAAATCCTTTGTCCGCATCGAAAACGGCCTGACGGATTCCGAAAGGAGTCGTATAACTATCCACCAGATTTACTCCCTGATAAACCTCTGTCACCAACTGATAAAGGTATGGGCGGTCAACATCCCATAACTCCGGCGTATCAACCGTAAACTGTATAGTAGAAACAGATTGGGCCTTCGCCTGTAACGGCTGTTCCTCATTACCAACCGAAGCGATAACCCGTCCATCTGCCGTCTTCAGCAAATGATTCAGCCGGTAAGTCCCTTCTTTTATACCATCATTCACTACTGTGGTCTGCACAGAAACCTTTGCCTCATCCAAAGAAGCGGAGAGGTCACTGGACACAAAGGTTCCGAATGGAGCCACATGTACGGGTGCTGTCTTATTCAACCACACATGCCGATAAATACCGGCTCCCTCGTAAAACCAGCCCTCTTCCAGACTCGCGTCAACCCGGACTACTACCAGATTCTCTCCACCGTAATTCAGATAATCGGTGATGTCATACACCTGAGTCACGTAACCGCTAGGCTCTTCACCCAGGAAAAATCCGTTGACCCATATACGGGCATCCCGGAAAATACCATCGAACTGCAGATACAGATGTTTTCCGAAGTCAGAAGCAGGTATGGAAATTGTCTTCCGATACCACCCCACACTCGTTTCGGGATATTTATACCCTATTGTCTTATATCCATGACTGTGACTCGCCTCGGCCGCATAAGGAAGATCTACCACCCAGTCGTGAGGCAAATCGACCGTTTCCCAGGAGGATGCATCAAATTTTAAAGCATAAGGACCCTCGTTGTGAATAGAGGCTGCTTTCGTCAGATAATTGAAATATTCTGTACCACATCCGAAATCCGATGCCGGACTGGAAGCATTTCCTAAAGCAAACTGCCACGCTTCATCCAGACAAATACGCTCACGCATAGACTGGGCATGTATTCCCAAAGACAAACAACAAAGCCAAAAGAGCCAACAAACTTGTTTCATCAGATAGTTCGATTTAAAAGTTAATGAAGTTCATTTTATCGATGTGCTAAGTTAGTAAAACCAAGTTTTAACATCTGATACTATTTTAGCACATTCTAGACAAAACTTCTGTCAACCATCCTCATTCCCTCGTACAGCAACGAAAATCTATCACTTTTAATTCCACCCCATCAGCTTCCTCAGATAAGCCGTCAGTTCCAGAGCCATCTTCTGATGCTGTCTGCGCGAAGGATGGTAACTGGCTCCATATCCCAACGAACCGTTCTGTGGAGACATATCGAAACGGAAAACATTCATATCGCCCTGCGACTGACGCTCAGCGGTGACCGTATCCAAAGCTTCCTTGACATCGGCCAGTCCCTTTCCGTTCAACATGGACCCCGTCAACAGCACCAGTTTCGCCTGTGGATAAACCTTGCGCAGATATCCTACAAAATCACGGTAGGCATTTTGCAACAGGACCTTGTCATATCCCTTTGTACTGACATCATTCGTACCCAGATTGACACAGACTACATCCGGAACAAACAGCCTGTGTTCCCAATGTTCATCCGGATTCATGAACAACGTCTGTTCATACATGGCCGGCATACAGTCTTTGTTCCCTTCCCGCGGTCCGTTATAGTTCCGGTAGATACCGATTCCCGAACGGGCCACTACCAGATGCTGAGCCTGCAAGGCACGGGCTGTTTCGGCAGCATAGGTATAATAATGGTTTTCGGTTTCATACGTAAAAGGGTCCTTCGGATTTTCCGATTCTACCCCATAACCACAGGTCATGGAATCACCGATAAATTCAATCCGCCGGACAGGCAGTTCCGGCATCGGCACCAGATGACATCCTTCATCCAGATAGAAGCCATAAAACTCCGGTTTCAGTTCATATCCTTCTATCGCATACATCAGTCTTACCTGGTGTGTACCTGCCGGCAGTCCTTCTGCCAGGCTGACAATCGAATCATTTTCACCTATCTGGATGCGATAAGGGTCCAGAGCATCAATCTCCACCATATAAGCTCCGCTCCCCGGTTTCGTTTTCATTTGCAGGGAAGTCCCCTCGAAAGCGGCACAGACAGATACCCCCGGATAGGTAAAACGTACCGCCTCAGGATTCGTCTTGCTGACTCTTCCCATGTATGTAATGTTCGGATTACCGGCAGGAACAAAGACATTGCTCGCCGTCCCCGTACAAATACTTCCAAGCAGACAGACTGCTAATATCAAACCATACAGTTTCTTCATCATCATATCCATTATAAATTATATTGACAAATCATTGTTTCGGAACAGATACAAAGATAGCCACGATGGTTTACCTTTTACAATATAATCTTAACTTTTTCTATACAGATTCTTTCCTACAGCATATTTTAAAAGAAGATTATTCTGACACGCCATGTTTCGGTTAAAATAATATCAATGGTTATCAAAAAGGTTCACTACTTTTGTCTACATAAAAATCATTAACCTAATACCTTTTAAAACATGAACTACAAGACAAGATTCTACCTGGCAGCCGGCCTGTCACTGATGCTGGGCAACCTATGGGCACAGGAGGTATGCATCTCTACCCCTCAAAGTTCGCTGGTACTTTCGGCAGAAACCGGACAGCAACTGAAATTTGTCTACTATGGAGACCGTTTATCCGACACTGACCTGAAGAACCTGAATGCGGCCGGAAGTGCCACCCTCGACGCATATCCGGTATACGGTATGAATTGCCCGAGCGAAACAGCGCTGGCAGTCAAACATGCGGACGGAAACATGAGCCTGCAGATGGAAGTCGTCAAAGTAGATACCGACCAGACTCAAGAAGCGAACCTGACTACCATTCAACTGAAGGACAAGGTTTATCCTTTCTACGTAGACGTATGCTACAAGGCATACAAGGACGTAGATGTCATCGAGACCTGGACCGAAATCAGCCACAATGAAAAGAAGCCGGTTGTATTGAACCAGTTCGCTTCGGCTTATCTGCCCATCCGCCGCGGGAATGTATGGTTATCTTCCTTATCCGGTTCCTGGGCCAACGAAGGGCGGCTGGTACAGGAAGCACTGACCCCCGGTATGAAAATCATCAAGAACAAGGACGGTGTACGTAACTCACATACGGCTCATGCCGAGGTAATGTTCTCTTTGGACGGAAAGCCTCAAGAGAATACGGGCAACGTTATCGGAGCAGCGCTGTGTTATACCGGCAACTATAAATTACGCATCGATACAGACGACAGCGAATACCACCAGTTCTACGCCGGCATCAATGAAGAGAATTCGGCTTACAACCTGACCAAAGGTGAAAAATTCCAGACTCCGCCGCTAGCCTTGACCTACAGTCAGGAGGGGCTGAGCGGTGCCAGCCGTAATTTCCACCGTTGGGGACGTAGCTATAGACTGGCCCATGGAAATACGCCACGCAAGATTCTGTTGAACAGCTGGGAAGGTGTCTACTTCGACATCAACCAGGCCGGTATGGACCAGATGATGGGCGACATCGCTTCGATGGGTGGCGAACTGTTTGTGATGGACGACGGATGGTTCGGAGACAAATACCCACGTAATACGGACAATTCCTCTTTGGGCGATTGGGTTGTCGACAAACGGAAACTTCCCGAAGGAATCGAGGGACTGCTCCGCGATGCGAAAAAGCATGGTATCAACTTCGGTATCTGGATTGAGCCGGAAATGTCGAATACCACCAGCGAACTTTACGAAAAACATCCGGACTGGATTCTGAAAGCGCCGGAGCGTGAACCGGTACTGGGGCGTGGTGGTACACAGGTAGTACTCGACCTGGCCAATCCGGAGGTTCAAGATTTCATTTTCCAGGTAGTAGATAATTTGATGACTAGCTATCCGGAAATCGATTACATCAAATGGGATGCCAACATGGGTATCATGAACCATGGTTCGAACTATCTGACCAAAGACAACCAAAGCCACATGTACATCGAATATCACCGCGGATTCGAAAAAGTATGCCAGCGCATCCGTGCCAAATATCCGGACCTGACCATCCAGGCTTGTGCCAGCGGTGGAGGACGCGCCAACTGGGGATGTCTGCCTTATTTCGATGAATTCTGGGTAAGCGATAATACCGATGCCTTGCAGCGCATCTACATGCAATGGGGTACTTCCTATTTCTTCCCGGCCATCGCCATGGCTTCGCACATCAGTGCCGCACCGAACCATCAGACTTTCCGCACCATTCCGCTGAAATACCGCATCGATGTGGCGATGAGCGGACGTCTGGGCATGGAAATCCAACCGAAGAACATGACCGACGAAGAAAAGGCACTCTGCAAACAGGCCATTGCCGACTACAAACAGATTCGTCCGATTGTCCAGTTCGGTGACATTTACCGCCTGGTCTCTCCGTACGACCATCTGGGAGTGGCTTCACTGATGTACACTACCCCTGAAAAAGACAAGGCCGTATTCTACTGGTGGAAAACCGAACATTTCGTCAACGAACATCTGCCCCGTGTCAAGATGGCCGGTCTGAACCCGGACAAGCAATACCGCATCAAGGAACTGAACCGCATCGACAACCAACCGTTGAGCTTCGAAGGCAAATCCTTCAGCGGAGAATTCCTGATGAGCAACGGACTGGAGATTCCATACAAGCATACAGTAGACTATCACAAACAGAACGATTACGCGAGCCGCGTGCTGCTGTTGGAAGAAGTCCGATAAACCCAATGTGCAGTGTACCTTTCATGATAGAAACATGTACACTGCACATCAATCATGAAACCTCTAAACAGATACGATATGAAAAAGAATCATTTTTTTTGGATAACCAGCCTGCTGATGCTGCTTTATACAGTACCTGTCCTGGCACAAATCAAGGGCAGTGAAATCCGGGTAGTCGTTTCTCCCGACCATACAGACTGGACTTACCGGTTGAAAGAGAAATGTACCTTTACCGTACAGGTATACAAGGCACAGAACCTGCTCCCTGATGTGAAGATAGATTACGAACTGGGACCTGAATGGTATCCTGTAGAACAGAAAGAAGGAGTCTTGCTGAAAGACGGGAAGAAAACCCTGAGCGGCAGCATGGACCAGCCGGGCTTCTTCCGCTGTAAAGTGCTGGCCCATGTAGGTGAAAGGACATACGAAGGCATGGCTACCGCCGCCTACGAACCGGAGAAAATCAAACCCTACGCAGTCGACCCAAGCGATTTCGATGCGTTTTGGGAAAACAGCCTGAAGGAAGCCCGTCAGGTTCCCCTGTCACCGACCATGGAACTCCTGCCGGAACGCTGTACAGACCTTGTGAATGTCTATCACGTCAGTTTCCAGAATATCCGTCAAGGGTCCCGTACCTTCGGCATCCTCTGCATGCCCAAAGCCCCCGGCAAATATCCCGCCCTGCTCCGTGTGCCCGGTGCCGGTGTCCGCCCCTATTTCGGCGATGTGGAAACGGCCTCGAAAGGGGCCATCACGCTGGAAATCGGCGTCCACGGAATCCCTGTCAACCTGCCACAAGCCATTTATGACGAACTGGCCCAGGGAGCACTTTACAATTACCAGTACCAGAATGACAACAACCGCGACAATATCTATTACAAACGGGTCTTCATCGGAGCGCTCCGTGCTGTCGATTTCATCGCCTCACTGCCTCAACACGACGGAAAGACCATCGGTGTAACCGGTTCGAGCCAAGGAGGTGCCCTCTCTATCGTTACAGCTGCCCTCGACAAACGCATCACCTTCTATGCCGCCATTCATCCGGCCATGTGCGACCATCGGGCACACCTGAACCACCGGGCAGGGGGATGGCCTCACTATTTCCGTTATTTCCCGAATCCGTCACAGGAACGGCTACAGACTGCCGACTATTATGATATGGTGAACTTCGCCCGCCGGATTACCGTTCCCGGATGGTTCAGCTGGGGATACAACGACGACGTATGTCCGCCGACCTCCACCTACGCTACCTATAACATCATCACTGCACCGAAAGAACTTCATCCGTATCTGGAGACCAAGCACTTCTGGTACGAAGAACAGTATGCAGCATGGAATCAATGGCTCTGGAAACAAATGGGATTATGAAAAGACTACTGACAGGATTGTGCCTGCTGTCCTTGTTGGGCAGCGGGCCTGCACAGGCAAAAGTAAAACTGCCTGAGATACTAAGCGACAACATGGTACTGCAACAGCAGGCCGAAGTGAACTTATGGGGAACCGCCACACCAAACGCGAACGTACATATTTCTCCTTCCTGGAGCCGTGAGACAATAACAGTACAGGCCGACAGCAACGGAAACTGGACAGCCCGCCTTACGACACCGAGTGCCAGCTACACACCGCAACAAATTGATTTCTCCGACGGCGAACATACCCGTCTGGCCAATATCCTCATCGGTGAAGTATGGTTCTGTACCGGACAATCGAACATGGAAATGCCGTTGAACGGTTTCTGGAACTGCCCGATAGAAAATGCCAACGAAACCATTGCCACCGCCGGCGAATGGAAAGGAATCCGTGTAGCCACAATTGCCAAGACAGGGGCACTCACCCCACAGGAAGAGGTAAAGGGAAGCTGGCAGGAAACCAACCCCGATACAGCTCCGTGGTTCAGCGCCACAGCCTTCAGTTTCGCCCAAATGTTGAACCGGGTGCTTCAGGTACCGGTAGGTATCATCTCCTGTGCCTGGGGAGGTTCGCGGGTAGAAGGGTGGCTGCCCGAAGAAATCGTTAAAAACTATCCGGACGTAGACCTGAAAAAGGAAATCCAAGCGCCTGCAGAAGGACAGGAATGGAATTACCTGACTCCTACCGTCATGTACAACGGAATGCTGAAGCCGTTGAGCCGGTATACCATAAAGGGTTTTCTCTGGTATCAGGGGGAATCGAATGTAGGGAAGCACGATACCTATACCGAACGGCTGAAAACAATGGTCGACCGCTGGCGAAAAGATTTTGCTCAAGGAGAACTGCCGTTCTATCTGGTAGAGATTGCTCCTTACGATTATGGCGAAGGGATTGGCGGAGCTTTGCTGCGTGAAGCCCAGTTCCGTGCCGCCACTACCATCGCTCACAGCGGCATAGTCTGTACCAACGATTTGGTCTATCCGTTCGAGAAGCCTCAGATACATCCTTGCCAGAAACGGGAAGTAGGCAACCGGCTGGCCTATCTGGCACTGAACAAGACCTACGGCTATCACAGCATTGCTGCCGATTATCCTACCTACCGCAGTATGGATATCCACGGTGATACCGCTGAAATCGCTTTCGACAATGCCAGCGACGGATTCAGTCCGTGGTCCGGTATCGAAGGATTCGAAATAGCCGGAGCCGACCGGACATTCCATCCGGCAACCGCCACGCTCGATACAAACAAGAAAACCATCCTGGTAAAATCGGATAAGGTGAAAGAACCGGTAGCCGTACGTTATTGCTTCCGGAATTTCCAGATAGGGAACCTGAAAAATCACCGGGGAATGCCGGTCATTCCGTTCAGAACCGACCGCTGGTAGCCCCATTTCCCAAAACAAACGTTTGTTTTACCTCAAACGAACGTTCGTTTATGATAAAACGTCCTCATGTTTTGCCTGAAACATGAGGACGTTTTTTTGCCAGGTACAACCCATTGGATATCAGAAATCAACAAAGGGAAATCATCCAATCTCCACGAAGTATCCTACGGATATACAAAAAGAATCCTGAAGAACATTCCGCTCTCCAGGATTCTACATCTTTTACCCCAAAACTAAAACCTTACCACTAATAAATCTATTTATGATTATCTGTTCGGAGTATCCCAGATTTTGGTTGCCGTACATTGCAAGTCAATCCACTGGTCTCCACACTTCACCTTGAAGTCTCCTTGTTCCAGTCTCCATTTTCCGTCATAACCGACAAAGGCCAAATCACTTCCCTTCAACTTCAGGGTCACTGTTTGGGTTTCTCCCGGCTGGAGCTCAATCTTTTCGAAGTTACGCAGACGGATGTTGTCAGGAGTACTGCTGGCCACCATATCTTTAGAGAAAAGCAGTACGCTTTCCTTTCCGGCCACCTTTCCGGTATTGGTTACATCGACTGTAAACACCAGTTCATCGTCGGCGGTAAACTGAGATTTATCCACCTTCAGGTTGCTATAGTTATAAGTTGTGTAGCTCAAACCGAAGCCGAACGGCCACTGTACATCCATCACGGCATCATAGTTATAATTACCACCCATCTGACCGATGTTTTCACAAGGTTTATAATCGTATGTAGCCAATGAATTGATGTATTTCGGATAAGTAAACGGCATCTTTGCACTGAAGTTGGCATCACCGGCCAGCAAGTTTGCCAAAGCGTCTCCACCGTAATTACCCGGTAACATGACATTGACCACAGCCTTAGCCAACGGTTCGATATCGTTGATGATACGCGGACGGCCTTGGTTCAATACCAGTACCACAGGTTTGCCGGTGGCAGCCAATGCCTTCACCAGGTTACGCTGATTGGTAGACATCGTCAGGTCGTTCATATTCCCCGGAGTCTCGCAATAAGAATTTTCGCCTACACAAGCGATGATGACATCGGCCTGAGCGGCAGCCGCAACCGATTTTTCGATTTCCGGCGCATTTTCTTCCCACCAGTTATCATTCTTATAAGAAGCGTAGGTTACCCCCGGTTCATAAATGATGTTTTCTTTTCCATATTTATTGCATAACGCTTCATAAATGGTGTTGTAGGCCTGCGCGCAGTCGTCTGCCCGGTGTCCTTGCCAGCTGTAAGACCAACCACCGTTCAGACAACGCATGGAATTGGCATTCGGACCGGCCAGCAGAATCTTCTTTCCTTTGGCCAAAGGCAAGATGTTTCCTTCGTTCTTCAACAATACTTCCGATTCTTCGGCAGCCTGCAACGCATCGGCAGCAAACTCGGCCGAACCGAATTTATCATAAGCCTTGATATCCCAATCCGGTTTTTCGAACAAGCCCAACCGGTATTTCAACCGGAGGACACGGGCTACCGCATCATCAATACGGCTCATAGGCACTTCACCCTCCTCGACCAGTTCTTTCAGATAATCGCAGAAGCTGACTTCATAAGGAACCATCGACATATCAATACCGGCATTGATGGCAATCTTGATAGCCTCTTTTTTAGTGGCGGCAATGTGGTCGCGCACACAAAGGTTGTTGATATCCGCCCAGTCGGTTACAATCATACCGTCCCAGTTCAAATCACGTTTCAGCCAATCGGTCAGCAGTTCCTTATTGGCATGGAAAGGCATCCCGTTATCTACAGCAGAATTGACCATCAGTGAAAGGGCACCGGCCTTGATGGCTGCCAGGAACGGAGCAAAATGCTTTTCACGCAAATCTGTACGGGGAATAGCCGAAGGAGTACGGTCTTTACCGGAAACAGGGACACCATATCCCATGTAATGTTTCACACAGGCAGCCACATGATTCGGTCCGATATGATTCGGGTCCGTTCCCTGGAAGCCCTGGATAGCGGCTACTCCCATCTCGGCATTTACGTAACAGTCTTCACCGTAATTCTCCCACATACGTGGCCAACGTGGGTCACGCCCTAAATCAACCACCGGTGCATAAGTCCAGGGAATGCATCCTGCCTTCGTTTCATAGGCCGAAATTTCTGCACCGCGACGAGTCAGTTCGCGGTTGAAAGCAGCCCCCATATTGACTCCTTGCGGGAATAATGTTCCGTCCAGCGTATAGGTGGTACCATGAATCTGGTCTACACCATAAATACAAGGGATACCGATTTCTTTCATTGACTTGTCCTGGATCTGCTTGATAGCCGCAGCCCATACTTCTTTCTTTTGGGCGACGCTCAACGGTACATTCAGGATGGAACCTACTTTATATTTCCCGATAACCGTATCAAGCATGGCTTCACTCAACTTGAAACCATCCTTACTACCCGGAAAATCTGTCACTACATCGACTGTAATTTCACACATCTGACCGATTTTCTCCTCCAGTGTCATTTTCTTCAACCAGTTCTGGATATTCTGTTCGATAACCGGATCTGCCGGAATAGCCGGTGCGACCTGCTGGGCCATTCCCGCTACATACGAACCGGCACAAAGGACTGAGGCGAGCGCCAAATTCTTAATCTGTTTCATGTTCGTTCATTTTATGATATTAGATAGTTCGTTTACCTACAAAGATAACCATAAAAAAGACTTACCCAACCTTCTACAGCCGGTTGAAAACATTCCAGTCCCCAACTAAAAACATTTTACAACCACACAGAAGTACCAAGCCGTCTTTCTATTTGTACAAAAATAGAAAGGATATCATTACCCACCTCATACTATCTTATCCAATCGTAACACCCAGCACACGTTAAAATCCTAAAAAACGCTAACAGAAACACAACCATGTATACAAATTAGTTAATTTTGAACATTGAAACAATAACTCCTAAACATTATGAAAAACCTTTCTAACCTATTTTTGGGTGCTTTTGCATGCATTGCATTGACTATCAACCCAGTAAGCACTCAAGCACAATCATTGTCACCATCTACCAAATGGCATTGGGACAAAGGAACCATCGTTGTTGATACTCCAGAACGCCCGGCCGGACAAGAACATGTATTGGGACTGACTGTACCTAAAATGAATGTTGTCCGCGTAGGATTTGTAGGATTAGGTATGCGTGGCCCAGGTGCCGTAGAACGCTTTACCTATATTCCGGGAGTGGACATCGTGGCTTTGTGTGATTATGAACAGGAACGTGCAGAAAACTGCCAGAAATTCTTACGTAAGGCCAGCTTGCCGAAAGCAGACGTATATTCAGGTGCTGAAGGCTACAAAGCACTGTGCGAACGTGAAGACATTGACTTGGTATATATCGCAACAGACTGGGACCACCATTTCCCGGTAGCTAAATATGCATTGGAACATGGAAAGAACGTAGCCATCGAAGTTCCGTCTGCCATGAATCTGGAACAGTGCTGGGAACTCATCAATTTGAGTGAAAAGACACGCAAGCACTGCATGATTCTGGAAAACTGCTGCTACGACTGGTTCGAAATGAATACACTGAACATGGCACAGCAGGGCGTATTCGGTGAAATCCTGCGTGCACAGGGTGCCTACATCCATAACTTGAGTGATTTCTGGCCTTATTACTGGAAGAACGGCAAAGAAGACAAGTTAGGCTGGCGTCTGCGCTACAACATGGAAAACCGTGGCGATGTTTACGCTACTCACGGCTTAGGCCCTGTGGCTCAGGCATTGGATATTCACCGTGGCGACCGTATGACTACCCTGGTAGCTATGGATACCAAATCAGTTATCGGTAAAGAACTGGTTGAAAAAGCCAGTGGTGAGGCTTGCGACAATTTCCGTAACGGTGACCACTCTACTACGTTGATTCGTACCGCAAACGGAAAAGTCATCGAAATCCAGCACAATGTGATGACTCCGCAACCATACAACCGTCTGTATCAGCTGACAGGTACCAAAGGTTTCGCCAACAAGTATCCGATTGAAGGTTATGCAGTAGATGCTGCTCAAATGAGCGCTTCAGGTGTTCAGCCGAAAGTAGACAACCTGAGTTCACACTCTTTCTTGCCGAAAGAAGAAATGGATGCACTGGTAGCCAAATACGAACATCCGATTCTGAAGAAATACGGTGAAATGGCCAAGGAAGTAGGTGGTCACGGTGGTATGGACTTCATCATGGACAGCCGTCTGGTATACTGCCTGCAGAACGGTCTGCCATTGGATATGGACGTATACGACTTGGCTGAATGGTGTTCACTGGCCGAACTGGGTGCCATCTCTATGGATAACGGTTGTGCCGCAGTTGCCTTCCCGGATTTCACACGCGGTCACTGGAACGATGTAAAAGGATTCAAACATGCATTTGCTACTCCGGAAGCAGAAGCAGAAGCTATGAAAGCCGCTCAGGAAGCTACTGCCAAACTGAAAGAAGAAGGTGCTAAGGAATGGGCAAAAATCGCCAAGAAAGAAGCTAAAGAAGCAAAGAAAGTACGTAAGTAAACAATTGTTCTCTTAAATAGTATATTTTACGGGCTGTTATCTGTCATGCGGATAACAGCCCGTTTCTTATCTCTATCATTCCAGATACAGATAATCATAATGTACCAACGGACGCTGGCCGTGCATACCCAGCATCTCACGGGCTTCGGTCGAATCGACTGTGATACGGCCCACGCCAACCTGCTTGCCACGGGCATCCATGATTTTCACCAGGTCATCCTTTTCAAAATCACCCTCAATGCGAGTGACTCCTACCGGCAGTACACTGACAGCCTTTTTCCCTCTCAAAGCTGTTACCGCCTGCTCGTTCAGGTGCAGTTCTCCTTTAGCGAATCCTTCACTGTGAGCAATCCATTTCTTGACACTCGACACATCCGAGTCTGCCGGAATGAACCGGGTACACACAGTCTGTTCGGGATGTCTCAAAATATCAATCAGGATATTGTCCTTCTTCCCATTGGCGATGATTACCGAAATGCCTTCATCAGCAACTTTACGGGCTATTGTCGTCTTCGTGAGCATACCTCCTCGCCCGAAACCGGATTTCTCGGTTTGTATATAGTCTGACAAATCCTTTCCTTGTTCCACTTCCCGGATAACTGAAGTACCCGGCTGTGAAGGAGACCCGTTATAGATACCGTCGATGTTACTCAGAATAATCAGCGCCTGCATATCCATCATAGACGCAATCATGCCCGAGAGTTCATCGTTATCGGTAAACATCAGCTCCGTTACCGAAATCGTGTCATTCTCATTCACTATCGGAATAACTCCGTTTTCCAGCATCACCCGCATGCAGTTACGCTGATTCAGGTAATGGCGGCGGGTACCGAAACTTTCTTTCGTCGTCAGCACTTGCCCCACAGCAATACCGTGCTCGCGGAAAAGCTCATAATAACGGTTTATCAACTTGGCCTGTCCCACCGCTGAAAACAATTGCCGCTGGTCCACACTATCCAACTTCCGCGACGGTTTGATTTCGCTCCGTCCGGATGCCACAGCTCCCGAAGAGACCAAAACAATCTCTACTCCTGCCTTATGCAGTTCAGCTACCTGGTCGACTAAGGCAGACATACGGGTCACATCCAGTGTACCGTCTTTACGGGTCAGCACATTACTGCCTATTTTGACTGCTAGCTTTGTATACTGATAGTCCATGTACTTCTGATTTAAAATATTCTATACTGGAAGGCAAATATAGAGTTTTTGTATCAGATTTCGTATCTTTGTCGCACAAAACTAACAAAACGACCCGTTATGATAAAAGCCATCTTTTTCGATATCGACGGAACACTGGTTTCATTCCGCACACATACAGTTCCTGAATCCACCCGCAAAGCTTTGAAACAGCTCCATGAGCAAGGAGTCAAACTGTTCATCGCTACCGGACGCCCGAAACTGCTTATCAACAATCTCGATGATCTGGAATTTGACGGATACATCACCTTGAATGGTGCCCACTGTTTTACAGCCGACTATCACGACATCTACAAAGGAAGCATTCCTCCCAACGATATCGAACAATTGGTCAGCTACTGCAAAAATCATGATTACCCCTTTGTCTTTGTACACGACAACGAGTGGTTCATCACACACGTCAACGCCGACGTAGAAGAAATCAGCCGACTGATAGCCATACCGGTTCCACCGGTACGCCCCATTGAAGAAGCGCTCCAGACAGACATCCTACAGACGATGGGCTATTTCAAAGCCGAAGCCGATGAAGAGATTTTCCGACAGGTGCTTCCCCACTGCGAACCGATGCGCTGGCATCCGCTCTTTGCAGATATCATTGCCCGTGGCAACAGTAAAAGCCGAGGAATTGATGAAGTCATTGCCTATTACGGCCTTCGCCTGGAAGAGACCATGGCTTTCGGTGACGGAGGAAACGATATTCCAATGCTGAAACATGCCGGTATCGGAGTAGCGATGGGGAACGCCTCTCCGGAAATACAGGCTGCAGCCGACTACGTCACCACTTCGGTAGACGATGATGGTATCCTGAACGCTTTGCGTCACTTCAAGATACTTGCATAAGTATACGCATAAGAATCCACGGAACTATACTGGTTTGTAATTCCGAGGATTCTTATCCTTACCTGGCCTCATCAGCGCTGACTCAGCTTGGCCAGGTAATTATAATGTTCTCCTTCCAACACCTTTTCTGCAATAAACCCGAACTGAGAGGCATACATGCTTAATGTATCGAAGTCGATATACAGCCAATCGAAGGTATCTCCCTTCACTTGCTTGTATTGCATCCGGAAATCAATTTCTCCGTAATAATCAGCGGCCAGGTCAATCAGAAAACTGCCGTCCTCGTCTTCGAACAAGTAACGGAGGTCACTGGAATCCATCAATATACAACCACCGGGATTCAGCAGACATTTCATACGCTGGAAAAACACTTCCAAATTAGCCAGTTTACCGATAATACCTGAACCGTTCATCAGCATCAAGATGGTATCAAACCGCTCTACAAAATGTTCATCAAATAAATTCACTTGTCGGGCATCAAGTCCCCGTTCTGTCATTACCTGTACAGAAAGAGGCGAAATGTCAATACTCAGCACATCCTCCCCCATTTCCTGCAAGACCAGCGAATGACAACCGCTTCCGGCACCTACGTCCAGAATACGCCCTTGAGCCATCTGCAAAGCTCTCTGTTCCAGTTCAGGCATCTCCTCCAAACTACGAAACAAAGTTTCTACAGGAATCTCATCTTCATCAAACTGTGAAGAAAAGACACGTAATCTGCCTGCTTTTCCTTTTTGCCAATAATCCAGAATGGCAGCTCCCATCGGATCTTTTCCGGCTGCCAACAAATCTGTTTTCATACCACTATACTATAAGTTATGGCAGTAAAGATAATGAAAAGGTTTCAGATTTCAGCCTGTCGGGAAAAGTAAGGAAACAAAGTCTTATTCGTCCACTTGCAGAATTATTCTCCTACAGTTGGTTATTTATTCATGATTTTAAGAATAATTTAGAATAAACACACAAAAAATCGCAGTTTTATGCATCATAATTAAAAAATATCCGTACTTTTGCAACCCGTAAAGAATAATTATGCAATGAAGAACAAGAACAACAGACTGGATTCCATAAAGATGATTATCTCGTCCAAAGAGATCAGAAGTCAGGAAGAACTCTTGCAGGAGTTGTGTAAGGAAGGTTACCAACTGACACAAGCCACACTTTCACGCGACCTGAAGCAGTTGAAAGTGGCCAAAGCTGCCAGCATCAGCGGCAATTATGTCTATGTATTGCCCAACAATACCCTATACAAACGCATTTCTGATGTTCCGAATACGCACGACGGGCTCAGATATAACGGGTTCATGTCAATCGAGTTCTCAGGAAACATTGCGGTTATAAAGACACGTCCGGGATATGCCAGTAGCTTAGCCTATGACATCGATGACCATAATTTCCACGAAATCATCGGTACAATAGCAGGCGATGACACCATCATGCTCATCATCCGCGAGGGACATTCCCGCCACGATGTGATACACACCTTATCAAACCTCATTCCGAATATAACTAAATAACAACTAAATAAAAAATGGATAGCACTAAACCGCAAATAGATGTCATGGTAGCCGATGCTTCACACGAAGCATACGTTGATACCATCCTGGACACTATCCGGGAAGCCGCCAAAGTACGCGGTACAGGAATTGCAGAACGCACACACGAATATGTAGCTACAAAAATGAAAGAAGGTAAAGCCATCATCGCTTTGTGTGGCGACGACTTTGCCGGTTTCACTTACATCGAATCATGGGGAAATAAGGAATACGTAGCCACTTCGGGACTGATTGTACACCCTAAATACCGCGGTTGCGGTTTGGCTAAACGTATCAAACATGCCTCTTTTACACTGGCACGACTCCGATGGCCGAAAGCCAAAATCTTCAGTCTGACTTCAGGAGCAGCTGTCATGAAGATGAATACAGAACTGGGATACGTACCTGTCACCTTCAATGAACTGACAGACGACGAATCTTTCTGGAAAGGATGTGAAGGCTGTATCAACCATGAAATTCTTATGGCCAAAAACCGTAAGTTCTGCATCTGTACAGCCATGTTATACGACCCGTCCTTGCACCTGGACGATAAAGTCACCAACTTTTAAAATATACAGACGATAAGGAAACAGATTGGCCACACACCCAAAGATAGGCTATCCGCCGACTGCGACCTTAATCAATTTATCAAGTGAAAAACTAAAAAATCAGGAATATGGAAGAAAAGAAGAAAGTAGTAGTAGCATTCAGCGGTGGCTTGGATACATCATTTACAGTCATGTACCTTGCCAAGGAAAAAGGTTACGAGGTATACGCGGCTTGTGCCAATACCGGCGGATTCAGCGAAGAACAACTGAAGAAGAACGAAGAAAATGCCTACAAATTGGGCGCCACAAAATATGTAACTCTTGATGTAACCCACGAATATTACGAAAAGAGTCTGAAATACATGGTATTCGGAAATGTCCTGCGCAACGGTACATACCCTATATCTGTAAGTTCAGAACGTATCTTCCAGGCACTGGCTATTGCCCGTTACGCCAACGAAATCGGTGCACATGCTATAGCACATGGCTCAACCGGCGCCGGAAACGACCAGGTACGATTCGACATGACCTTCCTGGTTATGGCCCCTGGTGTAGAAATCATTACCCTGACACGTGACATGGCTTTGAGCCGTGACTATGAAATCAACTACCTGAAAGAGCACGGTTTCGAAGCTGATTTCACCAAACTGAAATACTCCTACAACGTAGGTATCTGGGGAACCTCTATCTGCGGAGGCGAAATCCTTGACTCTACCCAAGGATTGCCGGAAAGTGCTTACTTGAAACAGGTAACAAAGACCGGAAGCGAACAGCTGAAGCTGGAATTCAAGAAAGGTGAACTCTATGCTGTAAACGGAGAAGTGTTCGAAGACAAAATCAAGGCTATCCAGAAAGTGGAAGAAATCGGTGCCGCCTACGGTATCGGCCGTGACATGCACGTAGGTGATACGATTATCGGTATCAAAGGACGTGTCGGTTTCGAAGCAGCTGCTCCGATGCTGATTATCGGTGCCCACAAGTTCCTTGAAAAATATACATTGAGCAAATGGCAGCAATACTGGAAAGACCAGGTAGCCAACTGGTATGGTATGTTCCTGCACGAAAGTGAATACCTGGAACCGGTGATGCGTGATATCGAAGCCATGCTTCAGGAATCACAGCGTAACGTAAACGGTACAGCCATTCTGGAACTGCGCCCATACTGCTTCTCTACCGTAGGTGTTGACTCGAAAGATGATTTGGTGAAGAACAAATTTGGCGAATACGGCGAAATGCAGAAAGGCTGGACTGCCGAAGATGCCAAAGGATTTATCAAGGTACTTTCTACTCCACTTCGTGCCTATTACGCCAACCACAAAGACGAAGCTGACGTATGATAAGAGCAGGTATTATCGGAGGAGCAGGATATACGGCAGGCGAACTGATTCGCCTGCTCATCAACCATCCGGATGTAGAAATCAAATTCATCAACAGTTCCAGTAACGCAGGCAACAAGATTACCGATGTACACGAAGGCTTGTACGGCGAAACCGACTTGGTCTTCACGGATGAGCTTCCGCTCGACAGCATCGATGTTTTGTTCTTCTGCACCGCTCATGGCGATACAAAAAAGTTTATGGACAGCCATCAGGTACCAGAGGATCTGAAAATCATCGACCTGTCAATGGACTACCGCATCAAGAGCGATGACCACGATTTCGTTTACGGTTTGCCGGAACTGAATCGCCGTGCCATCTGTCACAGCAAGCATGTAGCCAATCCGGGATGTTTCGCCACCTGTATCCAGCTGGGCTTACTGCCACTGGCTAAACATCTTCTGCTGAACGATGACATCTCCGTTAACGCCATCACCGGAAGTACAGGAGCCGGCGTGAAACCAGGAGCTACCAGTCACTTCAGCTGGCGAAACAACAACCTGAGTATCTATAAACCGTTCAGCCACCAGCACGTGCCTGAAATCAAGCAGTCACTCAAGCAGTTGCAGAACAGTTTTCAGGCCGATATCGATTTCATTCCATACCGTGGCGATTTCCCGCGCGGAATCTTTGCTACACTGGTGGTCAAAACCAAGGTAGAACTACCGGAAATCATCAAGATGTATGAAGACTATTATGCGGAAGACTCGTTCACACACATCGTAGACAAGAACATCGACCTGAAACAGGTAGTGAACACCAACAAATGCCTTATCCATCTGGAAAAGTTCGGCGACAAGCTACTGATTGTTTCCTGCATCGACAACCTGCTGAAAGGTGCCAGCGGACAGGCCGTACATAACATGAACTTGATGTTCAATCTGGAAGAAACGACCGGTCTTAAACTGAAGCCGAGCGCATTCTAAGGAAAAATAATTAAAGTAAAAATTAAAAACAGAGGATCATGTCAATCGTACATGTACTTCGTTTTTAATTTTTAGTTGTTAATTTTTTAATTGAGAGACATGAAATTATTCGACGTATATCCACTGTTTGACGTAAACATCGTCAAAGGAAAAGGTTGTCACGTATGGGACGACAAAGGCCAGGAATATCTGGATCTGTACGGAGGACATGCCGTCATCTCCATCGGCCATGCACATCCGCATTACGTAGAGGCTATCAGTAAACAGGTAGCTTCGCTGGGATTCTATTCCAATTCAGTCATCAACAAGCTGCAACAGGAAGTAGCAGACCGTCTGGGAGCCATGTGCGGCTATGACGATTACCAGCTCTTCCTCATCAATTCGGGTGCTGAAGCCAACGAAAATGCGCTGAAACTGGCATCCTTCTACAACGGACGTACCCGTATCGTCTCTTTCGCAAAAGCCTTCCACGGACGTACTTCACTGGCCGTAGAGGTTACCAACAATCCGAAAATCATCGCTCCTGTAAACGATAACGGACACGTAACCTACCTGCCGTGGAACGATGTAGATGCCATGAAGGCCGAACTTGCCAAAGGAGACGTCTGCGCCGTCATCATTGAAGGAATCCAAGGTGTGGGAGGTATCCAGGTACCGGCACCGGGATTCATGCAAGCCATCCGTCAGGCCTGTGACGAAAACGGAACAGTACTGATATTGGATGAAATCCAGTCAGGCTATGGCCGAAGCGGTAAGTTCTTCTCACACCAGTATGACGGCATCCGCCCGGACATGATTACTGTAGCCAAAGGTATCGGTAACGGATTCCCGATGGCGGGAGTGCTCATCAGCCCGAAATTCACTCCGGTATACGGACAGTTAGGTACCACATTCGGTGGAAACCACCTGGCATGTGCGGCAGCCATCGCTGTACTGGATGTCATGAAGGCAGAAAATCTGGTAGAGAACGCCGCTCGTGTAGGTGCTCACCTCATGGAAGAACTGAAGAAATTCGAAGGCATCAAGGAAGTACGCGGACGCGGTCTGATGATCGGACTGGAATTTGAAAACCCCATCAAGGAAATCCGCCAGAAACTGCTGTTCGAACAGAAAGTATTTACCGGAGTCAGCGGTACAAATGTTATCCGTCTCCTTCCGCCGCTCTGCCTGAGCATGGCCGAAGCCGACGAATTCCTGAACCGTCTACATAACGTACTGAAATAATAATCAGCATACAGATTTTCTCTTTAGAAGCCTGCTCTCATTGGGGAAGCAGGCTTTTTTTTTTAAGGATTCCTCCCCCTTCTCATGACATCCGGCAGCCTATCCATCCTGCACTGTTCCGCATGCGGTTCTTACCATCTCAGACCAATCATCCAAGCGTTGGGTATCGCTACTCCATAAAAAATCATCGGAACCGGAAGCTTGCAGAAGGGTTTCAAATCCTTGAAACGAATCTACAGGTTCCAATCCCGATGAAACTAACGCAACGATAAACAGACAGCTAGTATAAGAAAAGTTCCCCTCGCAGTGCATCCACTACCTATATGAAGATGTGAAAAGAATTGATTATGAATGTGAAAAGATTAAATCTCAGGACACACTGCAGAAAGGGGAACATTATATTTTACCCGTTCCTTCCACCTCCCAGAGCCTGATACAAGTTAATCAGACTTTGGATTTCCTTGAACTGGTTGGCCGTTTGCGACAATTGAGCCGAAAGCAGGCTCTGACGGGCAGTCAATACTTCCAGATAGGTAGTATTTCCGTTCTCCATCAAAAGCGATGTACCGGTATAGGCACGTTCCAGTGCAGTAATCTGATGCCGGTAATTCTCTTTCTTCTTCTTGCTGGTCTGATAAGATACCAGCGCGTCGTTCACTTCAGAACCGGCATTCAGCAACTGCTGGCGGAAAGCCAGAAGCGCTTCTTCCTGCTGTGCCTTGGCGATACGACGCTGTCCGATAAGGGCCCCCCGGTTAAACAGCGGCTGGGTAAGTGAAGCCAGAGCCGATGTGACGAACTTGGCCGGATTCGTAATGATAGACCCTACCGAGTTAGTCCATCCGGCACTTCCACTCAAAGTTATGGAAGGATAGAAAGCCGAATTGGCCTGATTGGTCACATAAAAGGCCTGTTCCAACTGCCGTTCAGCCATGCGGACATCGGGACGCTGCGAAAGCATACGCAACGGTATCCCTGTAGACAGTTCGGAAGTGAATTCCTGCTCGGACAATTTTCCCCGTTGAAAGCTATGCGGAGTCTCGGCCAGCAACAGCGAAAGGCTGTTTTCCACCTGACTGATTTGTTCTTCCAAGTCGATAACGGAATTCTCCACTTCGTAATAAGTTCCTTTCATCTGAGAGACTGCCGTTTCATCAGCCAGACCGGCATCCATCAAAGCTTGCGTAGATGCCACTGTCTCTTTCCAGCTGGCAGCGGTCTCCCGCGAAATGGCCAGCTGTTCATCCAGCATCAACAAGGTATAATAGTTATTGGCGATGTTGGCTATCAGACTGGAGTAGACCGCCTGCTGATAGTCTTCGCTTTGGGCATAAGCGGCTTTCGCCTGCCGTTTGGCATTGCGGAGTTTACCGAAGATGTCCAACTCCCAACTGGCCGTAACCGGCAAAGTATAGGTACGGGACACTTGACTCTCCACTGTTCCCAGGCTTCCTTGCGGAGCCAGTGCGAACGACGGGAGGAAAGCCAGTTTGGCCGAAAGCAGAGCAGCCTGTGCCTCTTCGATGCGTAGTCCGGCAGTCAGCACATCGGTATTTTGCGCCAGTCCTCGCTCTATCAGTTCCTGCAGATAAGGATCACTGAAGAAATCGCGCCAGCCGATGTCTCCCAGACCGACCGTATCGGTGGCCACCGTTTCCGCCTCATCACCATACAGATTATCGGGGACGGTGGTCTGCGCTTCATAGCGGGTATAGATTCCGCAACCACTCAACAGGAGGGTTGCGCCGAATGCTAGGATATATTGTTTCATATTCATCAGGATTTCTGTTGGTTTTCCGTATTAAAGGCACTCTTTTCTATCAGTGTCTGTTCTTTTTCGTAGAGGAGCTGCGCATCGGGTTCCTTCTGCATCGGGCCCCGCAATTTTTCCTGCAGGTACTCGAAAACGATGAAGAATACCGGTACTACAAACAGCAGGGCCAATGTTCCGATAAGCATACCACCTACCACACCCGTAGCCAGTGAACTGTTTCCGTTGGCTCCAGCACCGGTAGAGAACATCAGCGGCAACATACCGAATATCATACAGAGCACCGTCATGATAATCGGACGGAAACGTGCCTGGGCGGCAGAATAGGCTGACGAAATGATACCCATACCTGCCCGACGGCGTTCGATGGCATATTCTGTAATCAGGATGGCTGTCTTAGCCAACAGACCAATCAACATGATGGCACCCGTCTGCAGGTAAATATTGTTTTCCAGTCCGGCCAATCGGGCAAAGAGGAAGCTACCCATCAATCTGAACGGTACAGAAAGGATGACTGCCAACGGTACCCAGAAGCTTTCGTACAGACAGGCAAGAATCAAGTAAATCAGCACGACACAGAGCGTATAGATGAAGACTGTCTGCGCACCGCCGCTGCTGGCCTCTTCACGGGCCATACCTCCGTATTCGTAACCGTAACCGGATGGCAACATCTGATCCGCTACTTTCCGAATGGCCTGCTGAGCTTCACCAGTAGAATAACCCTCGGCTACATTCACGTTTACATTGATGGTATTATACAGGTTGAACCGCTTGGCGATTTCCGGTCCAAGTACGGAACGAAGCGTCACAAACTGACTGACAGGAGCCATCTCATCGCCATTACGCACGAACATGTTATCCAAAGCATGTTCATCCAGGCGTGATGATGGATTAGCCTGAATCATTACCCGGTATACTTTACCGAACTTGTTATAATTGGATACATACGAGCCTCCACAATAGGCTCCTACCACATCCAACACATCATTCGGGCTGATACCTGCCCGTTTACATTTGGCAGCATCCACATCAACCGCCACCTGTGGGAAATTCATGGCGTAAGAGCTATAGGCCATAGCTATTTCAGGACGCTGGTTCAAAGCACTGATAAATTCATTTACTGAGTTATAGAAAGGTTCCATCTCGCCTCCGGTCTTATCCTCCATGTAAAGTTCAATGGCGTTACCGGTTCCGTATCCCGGAATCATGGCCGGCTGGAAGCAGAATACCTGTGCCTCCTTAATGGCGCTGAAGCGCTCGTTCAGCCGTTTCATCACGGCCTCTACCGTATGTTCCTTTCCTTTTCGTTCATCCCAGTGATACAGACGGATAATGACACTTCCGTACGAAGTTCCCTGGCCGGACAGCAATCCGTAACCGGTAATACGGGAGAAGTGTTCTATCTCCGGTGTATCCTCCAGAATATCCTGTACTTTATCCATCACCTTATTGGTCTCTGCCAATGAGTTACCCGGCGATGTACTGATATTCACCATCATGGTTCCCTGGTCTTCCTGAGGTACCAGACCGGTCTTGGTAGTAGCCATCAACCAAACCAGCAGCGCACAAGCGATACCCAGCGAGGTCCAAACCATCCACCGGTGGTGGAAGAAGAACATCAGGCCTTTCTTGTATTTGCCCATCATGGCATTGAACGAAGCGTTGTAAGCGGCGCGGATGCGACTGTTCAGGCTACGGGCATTCTGCTTACCGCTCGAAGGTTTCATCATCATGGCACACAAGGCCGGACAGAGAGTCAAGGCGTTCAGACAGGAGATACCTACCGCCACAGCCATGGTAATACCGAACTGGGTATAGAATACACCGGAGGTTCCTCCCATGAAAGTTACCGGAATAAATACCGCCATGAAGACAAAGGTACAGGAGACTACCGCCATCGTCACATCGCTCATGGCATCCTTGGTAGCCAGATACGGCGAACTGTAACCCACATCAAACTTGGCTTACACAGCCTCAACCACAATGATGGCGTCGTCCACCACTGTACCGATGGCCAATACCAAGGCAAACAAGGCCAGGATGTTGATACTGAACCCGGCCACCGACAGAAAGGCGAAAGTACCAATCAACGAAACGATGATAGAGATAGACGGAATCAACGTACTCTTGAAGTCGTGCAAGAAGAAATATACCACCAGAATCACCAGGATAATGGCGATAACCAAGGTTTCGATTACATTATGGATAGAAGCGAACAGGAAGTCGTTCACACTCATCATCTGGATAAACTCCGTTCCCTCAGGCAGTTCTTCGGACATCTCGTCCAGCAGCGAAGTAATCTCTTCGTTTACCGCCGTAGCGTTGGCGCCGGCTACCTGAAAGACCATGAAAGTAACACCCGGTACTCCGTCCGCTTCACCGTGGAAGCTGTACGATTCACGTCCCAGTTCTACTTCTGCAATGTCTTTAACCCGAAGTACCGAACCGTCTTTCTGTGAACGAATCACCATGTTCTCGAATTCTTCCACACTCTTCAGACGACCCTTGTATTTCATGGTATACTGGAACACGTGGTCGGAACTCTCACCCAACGAACCGGTTGGAGCTTCGATATTCTGCTCACCCAAAACGGCCGTTACATCCGAGGGCACCAGTCCGTACTGAGCCATTTTGTCCGGCTTCATCCAGATACGCATACTGTACGTATCGCCCAACAGCTGTACATCACCTACACCCTGGATACGTTTGATACGGGGAATGACGTTAATGTCCAGATAGTTGGCCAGGAAGATCTCGTCATACCGCTTGTCAGGACTGATCAAACTGTTGATCTGCAAGAAGCTGTTCTGCCGTTTCATGGTACTGACTCCGATAGCCGTCACTTCCGACGGAAGCAGACCTTGTGCCTCGGATACACGGTTCTGTACGTTCACGGCCGCCATATCCGGGTCGGTTCCCTGTTTGAAGTAGACCAGAATTTCCGCTGTACCCGCATTCGTGGCGGTAGAAGTAATGTAAATCATGTCTTCCACACCGTTGATGCTTTCCTCCAGCGGCATGATGACACTGTTCATCACCGCCTCGGCATTGGCACCCGTATAGGTAGCATCTACCTTGACGGTAGGCGGCGCTATATCCGGATACTGTTCTACAGGTAGTGTATACAATGAGATGAATCCTACAATCAGAATCAGTATCGAGATAGACAAGGCCATGACCGGCCTTTTGATAAATATATATGATTATCCGTATATTGTCCGTTAAATTTTAACATTCAGACTGTAAATATACCATGTGA
>ERZ780076.1-NODE-1-length-150034-cov-10.340981_pt1 | contig 150034 bp, 133 predicted proteins | sample MGYA00511022_ERZ780076 | MGnify/ENA primary metagenome ERZ780076 (study PRJEB29588, sample SAMEA2148733) | human gut metagenome | biome: human gut; feature: human-associated habitat; material: faeces | place: Denmark | collected 2008/2010 ... | reverse complement strand
TTTCGGACGGCAAGCCCCGCCCCTACGGTATTCAATTAAAAGTTAATAGTTAAAAGTTAAAAGCGAGTTTTTTGAGGTATTTATTCTTGAAAGGCTCAATTAAAAAAATATGGAAAAGAAAACACAGTTGGTGCATTTGAAAGACGGGACAAGTCTGCTGGTGCCCTTCATTCTTATAACCAGTCTTTTCTTCCTGTGGGGATTTGCCCACAGTATTCTGGATGTACTGAACAAGCACTTTCAGGATGCGCTGGGCATTACCAAAGCCAAATCGGCCCTGGTACAGGCGGTGGTATACGGCGGATATTTTCTGATGGCGCTGCCTGCCGGTGCCATCATCAGGCGATGGGGCTACCGCACAGGTGTACTGACGGGACTTCTGCTCTATGGAACGGGAGCACTGCTGTTCATTCCAGGGGGCTCGCTGCAGTCCTTCGGGTTCTTTCTGTTCTCGCTCTTCGTCATCGGTTGCGGACTGACCTGTCTGGAAACAGCTGCCAATCCGTATGTCACGGTGCTGGGAGAACCGGCCGCGGCCGAACGGCGTATCAACCTGGCCCAGGCCTTCAACGGACTGGGCTGGATCTGCGGACCGCTGGTGGGGGGATTTTTTCTCTTTGCCGAAAACAGTGAAAGCAATATCAGCCTGCCATACGCCATCATCGGCATCGTCGTGTTACTGGTAGCGGTCGTATTCTCGCGCGTGCGCTTACCGGAAATAACAGCACATGCCGACACTCCGAAAACGGCTCAGCCCAACAAGACCAAGTCTACCAGCCTGTGGAAGCAAAAGACCTTCACAACGGGGCTAGTAACGCTTTTCCTCTATGTAGCGGCACAGACCGGTATCAACAGCTTCTTTATCAACTATGCGACCGAGCAGGCAGGAATATCGGCCCACGAAGCCTCTATCTGGCTTTCGTTTGGCGGCATGGGACTCTTCATGCTGGGACGTATGGGAGGAAGCTGGCTGATGGGATACCTGCAACCGGAAAAATTGCTGGCTCTCTGTGCAAGCGGAGCTACCCTTGCCATGCTGGCCGTCATTTTCCTTTCGGGGGAAATGGGACTGTCAGGGTTCTTTCTCTGTTTCCTGTGTGAATCCATCATGTTCCCGACCATCTTTGCCCTGGCTATCCGGGGACTGGACGAACAGACCAAACGGGCTTCTTCGTTTCTGATTATGTCCATTGTGGGCGGGGCTATCGCTCCGGTACTGATGGGTTACATCGCCGACACAACGACCATGGCGCTGGGCTTTATCGTACCGCTGGTCTGCTTCGTGGAAATAGGATGTTTCGCAATGGGATACAGGAGAGTTAAAAGTTAATAGTTAATAGTTTAAACGGGGAGGTTGTCTACAACCAAACCTCGTGTAATGATACTCCAAAAGGTGTCTGCACCCTGAAAAACGGGGTTCAGGCACTTTTTACAGTTTAAAAGAGCAAGCCATGAAGTGGCTCGGCACAGTCCAAACCAGAAAACTGTGCATCCTATTTGTCTCTGCACCCGACTTTCGCTATCTTTGCATACGGAATACAAAATATATCCCAATGAATCTTTACAAGACACTATTACTATCTATATTAGCGGTACCGGCAGCCGCACAACAGCCGGAACAGACACTGACCTACCGGGCCGAAGCGGCAGTGACCGTTTCGAACGGGGAATATGCGCCCCTCTGGCTGACAGCCAACCGCTATGGCATGACGAGCAATGAAAGCAAGAACGCTTACCTGCGGGCCGGCATCGCCTGGAACAAAACGCTGAAACATGACTGGCGGATAGCGGCCGGACTGGACCTGGCGGGAGGAAAGAACCTGACCTCGAACTTTTGGATACAACAGGCTTATACCGACATCTCGTGGAAAAAACTGACCTTGAGTCTGGGAAGCAAGGAACGCAGCGGATTTCCTCTGGAGAAGAACGAACAACTGACCAGCGGATGGATGGTGGAAGGGCCGAACGCCCGACCGGTACCCCAGATACGGGCCGAAATCAGGGACTATCTGGACATTCCCGGACTGGGACACTGGCTGGCCCTGAAAGGACACCTGGCCTACGGATGGTTTACGGACGGAAACTGGCAGGAGGATTTTGCCGGAACGAACCAACTGTACGCAAAGAAAATAAAATACCACAGCAAGTCATTGATGTTCCGCCTGGGGAACCGGAAGAAACTGCCGCTGGAATTCGAATTCGGTCTGCTGATGGCGACACAGTTCGGCGGTGACCAGTACCGGAAACTGGAGGATGGAAGCAGCAAGCTGGTAACAGACATGCCGGACGGACTGAAATCTTACTGGAAGGCCTTCTTCCCTACTGCCGGCGGAGAGGATGCCCCGGAAGGAGAACAGGTGAACGTAGAGGGAAACATGCTGGGAAGCTGGAACTTTGCCCTGAACTATTATTGTGGCGACTGGACCATCAAGGCACAGCTGGAGCATTACTTCGAAGACCACTCGCAGATGTTCTGGGAGTACGGACGCTGGAAGGACGGCCAACTGGGAATAGAAATCACACCACCCCGGAACCGGTGGATTACCAGTGTGCTTTGGGAAGGACTGAGCACCAAGGATTCTTCGGGACCGATTCTGTACGACGGATTTTGGGGCTCGTTCGATGACCTGCAGATGAGCGGAGGAGACAGCTACTACAACCATTACATCTACCAGGCGTGGCAGCACCACGGACTGGGCATGGGGAATCCGCTGTTACCCGGTCCGCTCTACAACAGCGACGGCAGCATCACCTTCAAGAGCAACCGCATGAAGGGACAGCACATCGGTATCTGCGGAGACCCTACATCAGCATGGAGCTGGAGAATTCTGGCTTCGTACACCCGATACTGGGGTACATACGCTGCTCCGCTGGACAAGGTGCGCAAGCAGTTCAACGGACTGGCGGAAGTGACTTACAGCCCACAGTGGGCCAAAGGCTGGGGGCTGCGGATAGCTGCCGCCATGGACAGAGGGAACTACCTGGGCAACAGCACCGGGGGAATGATTACACTAAGCAAAACGGGAGGATTCGGATTATGAAAAGATTTCTAGCACAGATATTAACCGCTATCTGCATACTGACAGGATTGAGCGGATGCCAGAAGGCTCCGATAAACAGTGACATCGAGGGACAATGGATCCTGAAGCAGTTCACCATCCGCGAAACGGACGAAACGGTAACCTGCGAACGGCTGTACTACAGCATCACCCGGATGGTGACGGAGGTGGCCGAAAAGCAGGGACCGAACGGATACGGCGCGTACATCGGACGGACGGAATACCGAAACGACGAGACACAACTGGTGGTGAAGGATTTCAAGGTAAGGCAATCTACCGGCGACAGCGGAGAGAATGCTCCGGTGGAGAAACTCCGTCACTTCGGCATCGACAACCAGGCGGAAACGGTGTTCGACGTGATACACTGCAACGGCAAGACGATGACGCTGGGATCGGACTACGCCCGGCTGGAGCTGGAGAAATTCTGAGTTCCAATGAATTTATATAGGATTAATGACTGAAAACTCAAATCAAAGAATATGAAGCATCATCACATCGTAATTATGGCGGGCGGAATCGGCAGCCGGTTCTGGCCCATGAGTACCCCCACTTACCCGAAACAGTTTATCGACGTGATGGGGGTGGGCAAATCGCTGATTCAGCTTACGGTAGACCGCTTCGGCGGTATCTGTCCACCGGAAAACTTCTGGGTGGTGACCTCGGAAGCCTACAAGGACATCGTACGGAAACAGCTGCCGGACATCCCAGAACAGCACATCCTGACGGAACCGGAGGCCCGGAACACGGCTCCCTGCATCGCCTACGCCAGCTGGAAAATCCGGCAGCAGGACGCGGAGGCAAACATCGTGGTGACGCCTTCGGACGCCCTGGTGATTGATACGGAGGAGTTCAGACGAAACATCCGGCAGGCCTTGGACTTTACGGAACATTCGGACAGCATCGTGACTCTGGGAATCTGCCCCACCCGACCGGAAACGGGGTACGGCTACATCTGCGCGGGCGAGAAACTGGAGGGGAGCGAAATACACCGGGTGGATTCTTTCCGTGAGAAGCCGAACCTGGAAACGGCGCAGCAATACCTGGATGCTGGGAACTACCTGTGGAACGCGGGTATCTTTGTATGGAACGTAAACACGATTACGGCTGCCCTGCGGATGTATGCGCCGCAGATAGCGGGGGTGATGGATGAACTGGCTCCGAGCCTGTACACGGAAAAGGAGGCGGAGGACCTGAAACGGCTCTTCCCTACCTGCGAGAAGATTTCCATCGACTATGCGGTGATGGAGAAGGCGAAGAGTATCTATGTGTTGCCGGCGGACTTCGGCTGGAGCGACCTGGGAAGCTGGGGCTCCCTGCACACGCTGCTTCCTGCAGACGACCGGCATAACACGGCGGTGGGCAATGACATCCGGATGTTCGACTGCCGGAACTGCATCGTACATACTCAGGACGAGAAGCAGGTGGTGATAGAAGGACTGGACGGCTACATCGTGGCGGAGAAGGACGGCAGGCTGCTGATCTGCCGGCTGAGGAACGAGCAGCTGATTAAGGAACTGGTTAAGAGTTAAAAAGTAAAAGCGGATGGGCATCTTGTATGTAAAAGGATGTTAAAGAAGAAGAGAATGCCAGAAAATAGGAAAGAAATTAGTTTCTTTGTATAAATCAAACAAACTTGAACAAACCCTTATTTTGCAGCATACGGACAATGATTAATGAATTTAATATACAAAATTTTCGTGGTATTCAGGCATTTCATGTTACGGATCTGGGTCAGGTCAATCTGCTGTTGGGCTATAATAATTGCGGGAAATCGTCTGTATTGGACGCATTGTTCTTGTTTTCAGGAGCGACTAATCCCCGGTTGTCCATTTCTGTCAACTGGCCTCGTCATTACATGTCTTCTTTGGCTGACGAGATGCTCAAACTTAATTTTTATGGTTTGAATCCTGTATTCCCCATCCGTCTTTCGGGAGGATACGGGAGTCCCGAGAAAACGCGTGAACTTACCATATCCTATCAGGAGCGCGAGTCAGAAATCATGAACCTGCCTACTGATTCTTCCGGAAATGCTGCCACTAAGGATTTCAGGCTGAATCTTGATGCAGAGATTGACCATCAAGTTTATCACAGTGATTTGCAAATTAAGGGTAATTCTACTTCTAAGGCAGAAGTCAATGCTCCGGGAGCGGAATCCTACCAGGAAGAACTGAAATGTCATTATATCAGTTCATCAGACCCTTATTCAAATAATGTTGCCTTGTTCTCAGATTTGCTTCGCAATAAACAGGAGGAAGCACTTTTTGAAGACTTGCGGGAAATAGAACCCTCTTTGAGAGATATTGTTGTAGCCAATAACAATCTGATGGTTGATGTTGGTCTGGAGAAGCGAATCCCTATTCAGGTGCTGGGTGATGGAATCCGTAAATTGATATCTCTGTTTATTTACCTGTTTCAGGCCAGAGACGGCATCCTGTTGGTTGACGAGATTGATAATGGTCTTCATTACAAGTCAATGCCAATATTGTGGAAGTCTGTATTGCGTGGAGCAGATAAGTATAATGTACAGGTGTTTGCTACAACTCATAATATCGATTCTCTGAAAGCTCTTAATCAGATGTTACAAGACGAGACCTTTCAAAGTATGCAGGCCAGATCGCGGGTGTTTACGTTGCGTAAAACATCAGATTGTTTAGCAGCAGTAAAGAGTACCTATCCTCAATTCAGGCATTTGATAAACGAAGAGATCGAGATAAGATGATCAAGATATTCATAGAAAGTGGAGTGAATGCAGCCCAAAAGAAGGGTAGTAAACGGACAACCAATGAACAGAATTTTGTAGAGACATTGGTTGCTCATTATTTTCCCCATGCTGTCTTGGGTACAGATTATCTTGTTGTTGGGGTTAACGGAAAAGATCAGTTGCCCAATACGCAGCCTGTATTTGTGGATCCGTCAATTATGAGGGGTTGGCACAACACTATGGAATAGAAACGGCTATCATGGATCTGACCAACAGTTTTGGAGTTGCCGCTTTTTTCGCTACCTCACGGTATGACTGTCTGGCAGACAGGTACTACCCTATCATGGACACGATACACAAAGGAGTGATATACTTTTATCCATTAGGGATGTACGACATTTCTTTCAGCAATAAGCCCAAAATCACTCCAATTGGTCTGGATGTGCTTCCCAGACCGGGAGAACAACGGGGATTTGGCATGCAAATGGGAAAGGATGAAGATTTTAACCATGCCTGCCCCATCAGATTTTTCTTCTGGCACAATCCCCAAACATCGTTAGAATGTTTCAAAAGGTTCAATGGTGGTACAATGCTTTTCCCGTATGACCCAATAGCAGAAAAAATACGGGTAATGAATGACGATAAATATAATCCAGCATACTTTGCCCATCACTCTAACAACAATGATTATGGCAAAAGAAAAACTACAAAAACAGGCATATAGAGTGATTATTATATCATCTTCATGTGCCATTGTATTTTAGGGACATTTACTGAATATCCCTACTTAAAAGTTCTATCTCATTATCAAAATGCAATGGGACTAAGGTATTAGAAGCAAAATCCATCGCTTTAGTAATTTCTACAGCATTGTTGCGAGGAAAAGTTTCTGCCACAACAATATGACAGCCTATATTCATTTTATTTTTAAAATCTATTCCTACGGCACTTAAATTTGCCTCAAAAAGATCCATTGTCGATTTTAACTGGGAAATCGCCTTATCGTAAGTATAGGAAACAGCCTTGTCGGAATTACCTTCCGCATTTGTCTTGAACTCAATAAAATGAAAATCGCCCGTGTTAAAGACAGCCGCATCAGCTATCTCTCTGTTTGTAATCAGTCTGTTGTCAATAGCCAAAAGCACGACTTCGGAAGATGACAGGTTTATCACCTTGCATTTCTTGTCTTCACTTGCATGCTCAACTATCACCGTACATTTACTTTCAGGACTGTCTTCTATAAAAAACTCGGTAGCAGTAGTAACCGTAATGCAATCTTCCACTTTTTGTTTATATCCCTTGAATGCATAACACAACTTTAAATTCCGCACAGACTGAGGTATTTCCATTAGTGATTGTCCTTTAACGATTTAACATACAATTTATATAGCTTACCGAATTCCTGACCTATGATGGATGATGTCGTATCCAGATAATTCTGATCGATAGTATTTGTATTGCCATTCATGATATCTCTACAATATTCCTTCTCATCGCCAAGTGCATACGCCGCCACCGTTCCCGGCCGGAGATGATATTCCTCAGGCAATATGTTTCCTACCTCGTCTTTATATTTCTCATATCCGGCAATCTTACCTGCCAGTAGCGATATGTTTATGGCCGACAGGAGATACGGACTGTGTGTCGTAATAATGCAGCTGGAACCTTGCACATTATTCTTACTGACAATATACCTCAACGTGTACAGTTGATTGTCAGGAAAAAGGTTCTGTTCCGGTTCCTCTATGACATATCCGCTGTAGATACTTTTATCAATACAGTAATCCAGGACCATCAGCATTGGCAACAAAGACTGAACGCCCGAGGAACATTCTGTAAGGGGTAACAGCCTGTCAGTACCGTTTATTAATAGCCCTTCACTATTTCCTTCACATTTGTAGGTTATGCCAAGTGAAGGTATATGATACACAGGATATTCCTTCTTGGCTTTTTCGAAATAACTTATGTAATTCAAAAGTTTATCCTGCAATGGAAGGCCTGCAACTTTCATGTTCGCCCATGTCCCGGCGAAAGAAGCCATCAGATTTCTTTCAGCAGGAATATATAACTTTGCACCCATATTGCTGAAAACCGACTGTATGAGATTCAACCTGTTTTGAATTTCCAGATAATTCTGCAGATACGATTTGAGCTGGTCTTGAAGCGGTTGCTGATTATCCTTCTCAGCTTCATTCTGGCTCATTGTCAGTTTCTGGATATCAAGCAAATCTGACTTTGAAATTTCAGCAAATTTCCTGGTACTATCCTCAAACCACGAAGAAAAAACAGGCAGTAGTTCTTCTGGTGAAGACTTGCCCTTATATGATAAAGAGAACTTCTTCTTGTCATATACTATGTGTGTCTCTTCATTCATAAATTCAAGACAGGTATCCTCATTGAAATAATTATGAATTCCGAATTTTATAAATGCTTCGAGGCTACTTTCATTCTTTTCAGAAAGTATGGACATATACCATAACTTATCCTGAAATATTGAAAGCAATTTAGCGATTGTACTCTTCCCTGTACCTTGGCCTCCAATGAATACAAGAAATGGTTTTAATTCTACCGTTGCATCCTTAACAGGGCCAAAATTTCTTATTTTCAAGTAATTGTCCATAGCTGCTTTTCTGTATATTATTCCGTCTGGTCACTATTAAAGTCTTTCGAGAATGTCCGAAACATTCAATCTTTCGGAAACAAAAATAGCACTAATTCCCCATATATCCAAATGACTCTCTTTATATATAGCCCTATTTCCTCCATACAAGTGCATATTCCGGTGGATACCCGTTCAGCATTTCCAGAGCATACCCATTCACTCCCTCAGACGGCAACAGATACGACACATTGATTGACGAACAAGCCGTCAGATTGCAATTTGACGGGACGGGATTTCTTCCGGAAGAAAAATCCGGACCTCAGGCAACAGAGAATGACGGGACGACAAAGTGTCCGCACTCCGGGAAACGGGGTTCGGGCACTTTCGTCATTTTCAGCATTTCCGCTTGTTTTTTCTGCCGAAAAACGTATCTTTGTGAAAACGAAACAGAAAAGGAGGACACATGAGGAACGAGGAACTGACCTGCGGACACTTCGTAAATCCGTTTACCGACATCGGATTCAAGATTATCTTCGGACAACCGGCCAGCAAAGAACTGCTCATCACGCTGCTGAACGAACTGCTGGCAGGGGAACACCAGATAGAAAACCTGACCCTGCTGGACAAGGAGAACCACTCCGACAGCATAGCGGACGCAGGCATCATCTACGACCTGTACTGCCTGACTACTACGGGAGAGTACATCATCGTGGAGATGCAGAACCGCTTCCACAGCAACTTTCTGGACCGTACGCTGTTCTACATGTGCCGCGCCATAGGCAGACAGGTGGAGAACATCCGCGAGAAACGAAAAAAGGAACGTGAACTCCGCACCGATGAGCCGATGACCGAGGAAGAAAACGACCTTATGCTCCGCGAAGAGAAAGCGGATTACTACGGAGCCAGATACAAGCTCTCTACCGTATACGGTATCTTCCTGATGAATTTCCGTGAACCGGGACTGGAAGCCAAATTCCGTACGGATACGGTGATAGCGGACCGGGAAAGCGGAAAGACGATAAACCCGCACTTCCGCCAGATTTATCTCCAGTTCCCTTATTTCGAGAAGGAGCTGAATGAATGTGAAACACTGTATGACAAACTGATTTATACACTGAAAAATATGCAACACTGGAACAGAATGCCCGACGCACTGAAGGAACAGGTGTTCAACCGCCTGGAGGAACTGGCTGCCGTAGCCAACCTGTCAATGGAAGACCGAATAGCCTACGACAAGGCTCTGGACCGCTACCGGGTAAGTCGGATAGTGGAAGAAGATGCCCGAAGGGCCGGATGGAAACAGGGACTGGAAGAAGGACGGGAGAAAGGACTGGAAGAAGGTCGTGCCAAAGGAATGGCGGAAGGGCTGGAGAAAGGAATGGCGGAAGGGCTGGAGAAAGGAATGGAGAAAGGAATGGCAGAAGGAATGGAGAAAGGAATGGAGAAAGGAATGGCAGAAGGAATGGAGAAAGGTAAAAACGAGGAAAAAAGAGCCATTGCCCGCAACCTGAAAGCGCTGGGACTGACATCCGAACAGATTCAAGCCGCTACCGGACTTTCTGCCAGGGAAATAGACTTGCTATAGAAAACCGACAAAATCAAAGAATTATGGGACGATATCTGATAATAGGACTGAAACTGGAAGCCTGTGTCTACAAAGACAGAATCAACAAGTATGTAAGTGAAAGGAGAACAAAAACAGATATCCTGGCCGAACTGGAAAACACACTCCGACTGGGAAGCGAATATGACAGAAAAGAAGAAGAGGACTGCTACACCTACTCGCTGAAACAGGAAATCTGTGACAAGGAACTGTTGTCTTTTCTAAAGCGTTTTTATGACCTTCGCTATATAGGAGAAAACCGGGAAAGTGACACTGTCATGGAAAAGTTGTCGGCTTTATCACCTCAGGAAAGGCTGAATCTGCTGGAACAAAAACGGTTCGAATGTTTCCAAGAAGATGAAAAAACACATTACTGCTACTTGGATAACTGCGGATGGTTCGAAATTCCGGTCTATACACGGAAAATAGTATTAAGTATGGACGGAAAAATCATCATGGAATGCTACAACGAAATATTGGATTTCTTCAGGAGATGCATTGCCAAACAACTGGAAGATTTCAGACTGACCAAAGCCCTGGACGTATACCTGAGCGACTGAGTGTAACAGGCTGCTCCGATTTTTTACAACAAACTCAAAAACAAAGAAAATGACTTACCAGAAACTGATATACCACCTCGGTATATTCATTCTGCTGCTCTCTGCATGCAGCAACCAGACGGACCGGGAAGACAAGGATACCGCCGGCTATATTCCTCAAGCACCGGATTATGCAGACCCGAACCTGTGGTATACACGCGAAAACAACCAGGTGGAGCAAGGTGCGGATGTGTTTTACATCGTCTCTACCTGGGAGAAGGACTGGACGACAACCGACGGTAGCATCTGCCACTATGCCGATGTGTATAATCCCAAACATCGTGCTGACATGGACAAGGAGATTTCACGTATCGCCGATTACATGGGTGATGCCGGCGACTTCTATTCGCCCTACTACCGGCACATCACCATCGAGGTCTGGGCGACACAGAACGAGGACACCATCAACAACCGCTTCCGTACCGCCTTCGACGATGTGCAACGTGCTTTCGACACATTCCTGCAACGCCGTGCGGACAAGGAGCGCCCGTTTATCCTGGCCGGTTTCAGCCAAGGGGGAAAGGCGGTGGTGGAACTGCTGAAGTCGATGCCCACGGATGTGGCAAAGAAGCTGGTAGCCGCCTACGTGCTAGGCTACAAGGTGACACCTGCCGATACACTGGCTACGGAGAACATCCGTGCGGCACAAGGAGCCACGGATACAGGTGTGACCATCTGCTACAACTCGGTATCGGACGTGCGCTACATAAAACCTGTAGTGGCCGCTCCTTGCGCCATGTGCATCAACCCGGTGAACTGGCATACAGACGCCACACCGGCCGTCCTGCAGGACAGCATTACCGTAACCGTCTCGCCCGAACATCACGTACTGGTACTGGACGGGTACAGCGGCTCAGAATACCACCCTATCCTGGGATTCCTGAACGTGGGGGACTTTCACGGCTGTGAACCGTGGCTCTATCAGGAATCGCTGCACGAGAATATCCTGGAGCGGGTGAAGGCGTATTACCGGAAAGAAAATGGCCGATAATCCTGTTTTTCTACTCCAAAAACAGTAATTTTGCCCCGCAAAAACGACGAGACACGTTCATATCATTTTATTCAAAACAAATTACAATGACAAGAAAATCTTTATTGAAAGCTACGGTACTGTGCCTGGCCATGATGGCCTGCTGTGTAACCTTCAGCGCCTGCAGCAGCGATGAGAACGAGCCTGAAACCATTATTACCAACGAACTCACCACCATCAAGGCGGAATATTCGGTCTCACTTTCGGAAGACTGGTACAGGTTTTTCGACATTGAAGTGACCTATACCTCTGAGACGGGTGTGAAGACCATTCTCCTGACAGAAGACTGGAATTTCGACATGAACATTCCGTATACGGCGGGACCGGACGAGTTCGTCTGCCAGGTGACAGCCAAGCCTAAAGCGGATATGCCGGCCATCGAAGAGAATGCCTCTTACTTGCTGGAAGAAAATATCCAGGTCAGAGTCAATGGAATCCTGGAGGACGGAACGATGAGTTCCGAGTACGGTTACAGCGGGAACCGGTCTGGCACAGAAACAAAAAGTTCCGAAGGCATGAAAAAGTACGTCACGGGCGAACATAGCCTCATGAAATTTACGTATACTCCCGAAAAGTAACGTACGGCTGATGAAAGCCCTCTACAGACAAAGTGTCCGCACTCCGGGAAACGGGGTTCGGGCACTTTTGTCATTTTCAGCATTTCCGCTTGTTTTTTCTGCCGAAAAACGTATCTTTGTGAAAACGAAACAGAAAAGGAGGACACATGAGGAACGAGGAACTGACCTGCGGACACTTCGTAAATCCGTTTACCGACATCGGATTCAAGATTATCTTCGGACAACCGGCCAGCAAAGAACTGCTCATCACGCTGCTGAACGAACTGCTGGCAGGGGAACACCAGATAGAAAACCTGACCCTGCTGGACAAGGAGAACCACTCCGACAGCATAGCGGACGCAGGCATCATCTACGACCTGTACTGCCTGACTACTACGGGAGAGTACATCATCGTGGAGATGCAGAACCGCTTCCACAGCAACTTTCTGGACCGTACGCTGTTCTACATGTGCCGCGCCATAGGCAGACAGGTGGAGAACATCCGCGAGAAACGAAAAAAGGAACGTGAACTCCGCACCGATGAGCCGATGACCGAGGAAGAAAACGACCTTATGCTCCGCGAAGAGAAAGCGGATTACTACGGAGCCAGATACAAGCTCTCTACCGTATACGGTATCTTCCTGATGAATTTCCGTGAACCGGGACTGGAAGCCAAATTCCGTACGGATACGGTGATAGCGGACCGGGAAAGCGGAAAGACGATAAACCCGCACTTCCGCCAGATTTATCTCCAGTTCCCTTATTTCGAGAAGGAGCTGAATGAATGTGAAACACTGTATGACAAACTGATTTATACACTGAAAAATATGCAACACTGGAACAGAATGCCCGACGCACTGAAGGAACAGGTGTTCAACCGCCTGGAGGAACTGGCTGCCGTAGCCAACCTGTCAATGGAAGACCGAATAGCCTACGACAAGGCTCTGGACCGCTACCGGGTAAGTCGGATAGTGGAAGAAGATGCCCGAAGGGCCGGATGGAAACAGGGACTGGAAGAAGGACGGGAGAAAGGACTGGAAGAAGGTCGTGCCAAAGGAATGGCGGAAGGGCTGGAGAAAGGAATGGCGGAAGGGCTGGAGAAAGGAATGGAGAAAGGAATGGCAGAAGGAATGGAGAAAGGAATGGAGAAAGGAATGGCAGAAGGAATGGAGAAAGGTAAAAACGAGGAAAAAAGAGCCATTGCCCGCAACCTGAAAGCGCTGGGACTGACATCCGAACAGATTCAAGCCGCTACCGGACTTTCTGCCCAAGAAATAGACCGGGTATAGGAAACCTTCTCATGGCAGGTAGGAACGTAATAAAGTCCAAAAGGCATGAACGACTTCCGATGCAATCCATACGGTCATTTCCGCTTGTTTTTTCTGCCGAAAAACGTATCTTTGTAGAAACAAAAGACTGAAAGGAAAATAACCGCTTAATTACTAATCATCAACAAACAGACAACTCCGATGTCGCTCCGGAACGCCCTGCAGATGCACATCGCCTTTGCCGAAACGGGCGACATGCGCAACACCCGGTTCGAATGAGGTACCTGCCCATCCTTCAGACCAACAGATTCATGCATGAAGCATAACCAAAACCATAGAAAATGAAAAATTATCAGATAGCAGTAGCCGGAACGGGCTACGTAGGACTTTCGATCGCTACGCTGCTGGCGCAGCATCACCCGGTAACAGCGGTAGACGTGATTCCGGAGAAGGTGGAGAAAATAAACCGCCGCATCAGCCCGATACAGGACGAGTACATCGAAAAGTATCTGGCCGAAAAGGAACTGAACCTGAAAGCTACCCTGGACGGGGCTTCGGCCTACCGGGACGCGGACTTCATCGTAATAGCGGCACCGACCAACTATGACCCGGTGAAGAACTACTTCGACACGAGCCACGTGGAGGAGGTAATCGACCTGGTGCTGGAGGTGAACCCGGACGCGGTGATGGTAATCAAGAGTACCATCCCGGTGGGATACTGCCGGAGCCTGTACGTGAAGTATGCCCCGAAATTCGAGAACACGCCTGCCTTGCAGGGCAAGAAGTTCAACCTGCTGTTCTCGCCGGAATTCCTGCGGGAGAGCAAGGCGCTGTATGACAACCTCTACCCCAGCCGCATCATCGTAGGCTACCCGAAGTTCATCGACGGACAGGACGAAGAGAACGAGGCCATCCGGGCCATCGCCGGAGAGCAACTGGAAGAGAAGGCGCATGAATTTGCCGCCCTGCTGCAGGAAGGTGCCCTCAAGGAAAACGTGGATACCCTGTTCATGGGACTGAAGGAGGCAGAAGCGGTGAAGCTGTTCGCCAATACGTACCTGGCACTGCGGGTATCGTACTTCAACGAACTGGATACGTATGCGGAGGTGAAGGGACTGGACACACAGGCCATCATCCAGGGCATCTGCCTGGACCCGCGTATCGGCACGCACTACAACAACCCGAGCTTCGGCTACGGAGGCTACTGCCTGCCGAAAGACACGAAACAGCTGCTGGCCAACTATCAGGATGTACCGGAGAACCTGATTCACGCCATCGTGGAGTCGAACCGGACCCGCAAGGACTTCATTGCAGACCGGGTACTGAAGATGGCGGGATACTACGATTATTACAACCGGGGGGACTATAATCCGTCGGCAGAGAAAGAATGTATCATCGGGGTGTACCGCCTGACGATGAAGTCGAACAGTGACAACTTCCGCCAGAGCAGCATCCAGGGAGTGATGAAACGCATCAAAGCGAAAGGAGCTACCGTCATCATCTACGAACCGACCCTGGAAGACGGCACTTCGTTCTTCGGTTCGAAGGTAGTGAATGACCTGGAGGCTTTCAAGGCACAGGCACAGGCCATCATCGCCAACCGCTATGACACTTGTCTGGACGATGTGAAGGAAAAGGTGTATACGAGGGATATTTTCCGGAGAGACTGAACAACGTTGAGAGTCTGGTTAATCGATATACGCTGTTCCGGCAGACCGCATTTCTGCACCGGAACAGCGTTTTTTCTTCTGCCTGCCAGCTACCGGAATCAGAGCCGGGAGAGGCAGACCTTCAGGGATTCCATCCAATAAGGGATGTGAAGCCCGAAAGTTTCCTTGATCTTGGTCTTGTCGAGCACCGAATAGGCCGGACGTTTCACGGGACTGGGGAACTCGTTGCTGTGGCAAGGCCGGATATCGCAGGAAGTATGGCCGGACAGGGCGGCTATGACCTTGGTGAAATCGTACCAGGAGCAGACTCCTTCGTTGCTGTAATGGTAGATTCCGGTCTTGGAATAGCCGGCGGAAGGCTGTTCGGCCTCGTAATCGCGTAAGATGGTCACGATGGCTGCTGCCAGGTCGTATGCATAGGTAGGGGTACCTGCCTGATCGAACACCACATTCAGCTGGGGTTTGGTGGCGGTCAGGTTCAGCATGGTCTTCACGAAGTTCTTGCCGAACTCGGAATAGAGCCAGGCTGTGCGCAGGATGACATGATCGCATCCGGACTGGCGGATGAACTCCTCTCCTTCGAGCTTGGTCTGTCCATAGACTCCTGTCGGGGTTCCCTGCTGGTCTTCGCGGCAAGGGATGTTGTAGGGATCGCCTCCGAAGACATAATCGGTAGAGACGTGCACCAGCAGTCCGTTCACTTCCTTCATGGCGATGGCCAGGTTCTGCGGGGCCTTTGCGTTCAGTGTCCGGCAGAACGCTTCATCCGTTTCGGCCTTGTCCACGTTAGTATAAGCCGCACAGTTTACGATGCACTGCACGCCCTGTTCCTTCACCAGTCGGCGTACAGCCTCCAGATCCGTAATGTCCAGCAGAGTGGTTTCCACACCCTCCGGAGTGGTTACGTCTGTAAAAATATAAGTGTCGTTGGTCTCCCTGGCCAGGATGCGCATTTCATTGCCCAACTGGCCGTTGGCACCGGTAACTAAGATTTTCATGTAACTAATGAACAATGAATAATGAATAATGAATAATGAATAATGAATAGTGAATAACAAAAAGAACGGTTTGCTCCTGTCGTTTTTAATTTTTAATTATTCATTAAATAAATGGTGTCTCGAAGTCCTTGAGCAGCGGATGTTTGGTATCCTTCTCGCTCAGGATGGCTTTTTCTACGGGAATCCGCCAGTCGATGCCCAGACTTTCATCCAGGATGCTGATTCCCCCGTCCGCTTCGGGATGGTAGAAATTATCGCACTTGTACTGGAAAACCGCCGTTTCGCTCAAGACGGCAAATCCGTGGGCAAAGCCCTGGGGGATGAAGAACTGGCGGTGATTGTCTTCCGTGAGCTCGACAGCCACGTGCTGTCCGTAGGTAGGGCTTCCCTTGCGGATGTCTACCGCCACATCGAGCACGGCTCCTCTGACACAACGTACCAGCTTGCTCTGTGTATAAGGCGGACGCTGGAAATGCAGTCCGCGCATCACCCCGTAGGACGACATGCTTTCATTGTCCTGCACGAAGCGGACAGGTTTCACTTTTTCATCGAACTCCCGCTGCGAGAAAGACTCGAAGAAATAGCCTCTCGCATCCTTGAAGATTCGTGGCTCGATGATGACCACGCCTTCTATTGCTGTCTTGATTACTTCCATAGTCGCAAAAATAAGTTAGCCGATATCCTCCCGTTTCAGGATGGAACTATGTGCCAGGTAATCGGGCGATTCGGCATAGATAAAGATGACACTTCCCCCTTTGATGGCATCGATGATGGGCTTGGACAGGTTCTTCGGAACGGCCGGACAACCGAAACTTCTTCCCAGACGACCGGCAGAACGGGCTACGGAAGGGTCGGCGTATGCCGCACCGTGTACCACGATGGCACGTTGGCGGGCACGGTCGTTGATTCCTTTCTCCAGGCCGTCTAACAGCAAGGAGTAACCGTTCTTCCCCTGGTAAGGGCTATCGGTGAGATAGAAGCCCAGGGAGCTCTTGTAGGAGCCGTATTCGTTGGAAAAAGAGGTGGCGTAATTTCCGCCGCTGTTCTTACCGTGTGACACCACCGAATGGAAAAGCAGTTTCTTCCGGTCCATATCGAACACGTAGAGACGCTTCTCGGTGGAAGGTTTCGAGAAATCGATGAGCGTAAGGATATTCTTCTTCCGTCCGGAAATCTTGTAATAACCGGTGACGGCCTGGCGGAACGCCTCCCAATTGACAACGCCCTCGAGCTGCATGTCGTGATACAGGGAGGAACACAGGGTTGAACGTGCCGGGGCATTGACTGCCGGAGCGGTAGGGCCCCCACAGATCCGGTTGCCTGTCAAGGTAAAAAACGAAGGAAGAATAAACAGAATCAATAAACTTACAATACGCCGCATAACAAACTATCTGAAAACGGTTGCAAAGGTAGCCATAAAATCTGAGTCCGTTCACTGACAGAATGTTAAAAAGTAGAAACTTATTCGATGACCACCACGAGGGACTGCTCCACCGGAGCCCAGTCGAACACGAACTTGGCATGCGAGGTGGCATTCCGTACACACATGTGCGAACGGGGCGTCGTGCCCAGCGTGTAGCTGTATTCAATCATGGCCGTGCGCGGGACGTTGACCGGTACGCCATGAATGTAGGCACCGTTGGTAAACCGGCTGGCATACGGAGCATATCCGCCTACCGCCGAGGAACCGTCCTTCAGGAAGACCATGCGTGACTTCTTTTCCTGAATCAGGAACAGGCCCAACGGGGTCTCCTGCCCGTAAGGCGGGTTATGCAGGCCGGTGGTGGCCGGATTCACACTACGGATGAACCAGATACCCCGCTCCTTCCATTCCAAGGTAGCAATGTTCTGGTCTTTCCGGTCCACAAACACCACGTGACGGAAAGAGACGCTGTCCGGTAAAGGCTTGAGGTATCGCTCGGGAATCAGCCATTCCTCATCGATCGTGACCGGCTTCACCTTGTAGAATCCTCCCTGGCGGGAAAGGACTTCGGCCAGGGAACCGTCGCGTCCGTAACGGATGGGAGTCACGGTATCGGCCGGCAGGTAGAGCGGAACAGACTGGTAGCGTTCCACACCGAGTGTATCGGACACTCTCCGGTAGACATTTCGGCGATAGGTGGCCACCAAAGGAGCCTCTCCGTTCCGGTTCTTGTAATTCTGAAAGACACCCCATGCCGCCGGATGTTCCTGCATGTTTTCAATGAAGGCTAAACTCTTACGAACGATGTCCCATTTCACAACCCGAACCGTATCACGGTAAGGGTACACATCTTCAAGGGTATATTTGTCATACAGCAGCTCGCGGACAAGTACGATATCCGATTCGGACAAAGGCTTCTCCTTAAACGGCAGTTCACCAGATTCCACCACAACCAAACCGGAATCCTGCCGTGCGACAGGAATATCCTGCACTTGCTTTTCCGGACGTGAACAGCTTCCATACCACAAGAAAGCCGATATCACCCACACCGTATGAATAATCCGCTTCATAACCAATGCTCTATAGGTCTTACAAAGATAACATTTTTTATACAACTTACAAATTAGTAAACAAAAAACCCGCCGCAAAGTTCACGAAAGGAACACCTTGCAACGGGATATCGGCAATATATGACTATGTTCAGAAACGGACCATCATCTCGACCACAATCTTATCCTGCTCGGAAGCCTTGGCCAGCGAATTGTTATCGTAGAAATACTTTTCGTAGTTCAACCGGAGGTCGGCCTGGAAGGGCTTACCGAAACTGAATGTCACCCCACCGGTGATTCGCTTACGGGCATAATCGGTAATGGTGAGCAGGCCTTCACGGTCGGAACCGGCCTCTCCGTAAGTGGTTCCGTCACTATGGTCGCCCATGTAATCGAAACGGCCCAGGAATGAAATCTTCTTGAAAGGGAAATGTTTTTTCCGGATGAACCAGTCGTAATTGACGAAGGCATCGACTGCCCATACATCCGGGAACATGTGGTTATCGTAATGCTTATACAATCCTTCTACCTCGAAGTGCCAGTTGTTCCACTCGTAGTACGTACCGGCATCGTACATGTATATGTTCGTTTCGGCTGGGCGGATACGCTGGGTGCTCAAAGACAGGTTATAATTTTCCCACGGCTTCAGTTGCAATTTGGCCGAATAACAAAGAATGCGGTGCCACTCCTTCTGCTGCGTCAAGCCTGAACCACTGAACAATCCTCCCTCAATGACCAGCGGGAATCCTTCACGGACCGTATATCCCAATGTAGCACCGACATCGCGTACATTACCTACCTGCTTGGCAATAAAGGAACGGTTGGCAAAATACTGCTGATGCGGAGAACGGTGCGCATCGATGGTGAAAGGCACACGCATCTGTCCGATGGTCACATTGAAATCCTTCATGGGAGTGATACGGGCGTAGGCATCGAGCATCTTGATCTGTCCTTCGTCCGACAAATCGATTTCGGCTTTATAGCCTACCATCTCATGCACCTTACCGTCCAGACTGATACGGGCGTTACGTACCTGAAAGCGCTGTTCATCGGTTGTTGTCTGGTACTCATACTTACCGCGTATGGTTCCATGAACATTGGGCAGATAATCCTTCCAATCCTGTGCCTGTACTCCGATGGCCAGGGATACGACACAAATCACTGAGAAAAGTCTCTTAATCATATACATCAATGGGTCTTTGTTTCCTGGCACAAAAGTATATGATAGCGGCAACCTGTATATGACAAACGTATTACAAAGCTGTTACATCGTCATCGGGGAAACGCAGGGTCTCCACTTTCTCCAACCGGCTCCGCAACCTGTCCATACAGGATTTACGGATCCGTAGGGTCATCCGGCAATCCATGTCGTAGGACTGCTCCAGGATTTCGGGTCCTTCTTCCTTGACAATCCGCATCACATCGTTCATAAACGGATATTCGAACATCACGGTAATGTCCTCGTCCACTGTCTTCTCAATGACGACGGCCTCTTCCAACGCCTGTGCCGCCGCCGTACGGTAAGCCACAATCAGGCCGCTCGTGCCCAACTTGATACCGCCGAAATAGCGCACCACGATGACCAGCACATCGGTCAGCTCCTTCGAGAGGATCTGTCCCAGGATAGGCTTTCCCGCCGTACCCGAGGGCTCTCCGTTGTCGTTTGCCCGGAAATCCTTCCGTTCGGGCCCCAGCATGTAGGCATAGCAGACGTGGCGGGCATCGTAATATTTCTTCTGGTATTCCTCCAGACATGACTTGATTTCGGACAGGGTACGTACCGGAAGAGCGATCGCAATGAATTTGCTCCGCTTCTCGGTATAAATGGACTCTGACCTTCCTTCAATCGTCTTATAAGTATCTTCTTGCATCATGCAGGCAAAAATAATAAAATTCTCCGGATATGCGGCACAAGTTCCGCTCCGAGAACCGGGAGAGTGAAAAAAACAGGCTCCCGCATCGACAGAGACACAGGAGCCTGCAACAAATCTAATCATCTGAACCCCACGGACAACCTTTCGGACCGTGCTTCCGACCGTTTACTCCAGCTTGTGGATAACCAGTCCCGAACGTAGCTTCGGCTCGAACCAGGTAGTCTTGGGAGGCATGATGTTTCCGCTATCGGCAATATCCATCAGCTGCTTCATGGACACCGGATACAAGGCCAACGCCATAGCCATCTCGCCGCTATCCACCCGTTTCTTCAATTCACCCAAGCCACGGATTCCTCCGACGAAATCGATACGCTTGTCGCTCCGCAGGTCTTTAATGCCCAGGATTTCGTCCAGAATCAGGTTGGAGGAAATAGTTACATCGAGCACCCCGATCGGGTCGTGATCATCGTATGTACCTTCCTTGGCGGTCAGGCTGTACCATTTTCCGGCCAGATACAACGAGAAGTTATGCAGGGCTACCGGCTTGTAGATTTCCGTTCCCTTCTCCTCTACGACGAAATGTTTCTCCAGCGCTTTCAGGAATGCCTCGGGCGTCAGTCCGTTCAAGTCCTTCACCACCCGGTTATAGTCAATGATAGTCAGCTGGTCGGCCGGGAAACAGACCGCCATGAAGTAATTATACTCCTCATCGCCCCGATGGTTCGGATTCTGTTTCGCCTTCTCTGCACCTACCAAGGCAGCAGCTGCGCTCCGGTGATGCCCGTCGGCAATATACAATGCCGGCATGGACGCGAAGGCCTTCGTTATAGCAGCGATGTCCGCATCGTCATCGATCACCCAGAACTGATGACCGAAACCGTCGCCCGGCGCAATGAAACCGTATACCGGCGGCTTGGCCGTGTAGCGGGCTACCAATGCATCCAGCTGCGCATTCTCCGGGTAAGCGAAGAATACGGGTTCGATGTTGGCATTGTTGACGCGCACATGCTTCATCCGGTCTTCTTCCTTGTCCCGGCGGGTCAGTTCGTGCTTCTTGATGACACCGTTCATGTAATCGGGTACATACGCGCCTACTACCAGACCGTATTGCGTTTTTCCGTTCATGGTCTGCGCATAGATGTAATAACATTCCTTGTTGTCCTGTACCAGCCAGCCTTTATCCTGGAACGCCTGGAAATTCTCGACCGCCTTATCATAGACACGGGGATCGTGCTCGTCAGTACCCTCCGGAAAATCGATTTCCGGCTTGATGATGTGATACAGGGATTTCTCGTTACCGGCAGCTTCCTGACGTGCCTCTTCCGAATTCAATACATCGTAAGGACGGGAAACGACCTGCTCCACCCATTCCTGGGGAGGACGGATTCCTCTAAATGGTTTTACTATTGCCATAACGTTTCAGATTATCTTTAAAAATCCGACCATGAAGATGAGGGCCATTTTCATGGTCGGTAAATTCAAACTTATTTATTTACCCGAAATTTCTCACAGCCGTCTCTCAAAAAGCCTACAATCTGCCGGGCAGCCGCAATACCGGCATTGATATTGGCTTCGGCCGTCTGTGCCCCCATCTTTTTCGGGGTAGAGAAATAACGGCCGGGGAATTTGGCGGCAAAGATCTCGTTTGCCACCGGCATGATATCCGTAATATACTTCAAATCGGCACGTTCATCCATCAGCTGGATGAGTTCGGCCTCGTTGATGACTTCCTTACGGGCCGTATTCACCAGAATACCGTTCTTCGGCAAGCGGTTCACCAATGCGTAGTTGATGGAGTTCTTGGTTTCGGGAGTAGCCGGGATATGGAGTGAAACGATGTCGCAGGTAGCATACAGTTCTTCGGCAGAATCCAGCGCCTTAATACCGTCGGCTTCCATCACTTCCTTCGGGCAATACGCATCGTAAGCATAGATGTCCATACCGATACCCTTGGCGATACGGGCTACGTTACGTCCCACATTACCGTAAGCGTGAATACCCAGTTTCTTGCCCTTCAACTCTGTACCTGACTTGCCGTCGTAGAAATTACGGACAGCCATGATGAGCATACCGAATACCAGTTCGGCTACCGCATTCGAGTTCTGTCCCGGCGTATTCATGACGCATACGCCATGAGCTGTGGCAGCTTCCAAGTCTACATTATCGTAACCTGCACCGGCACGTACCACAATCTTCAGGTTCGGAGCGGCATCAAACACTTCCTTATCGATGATATCACTTCGGATGATGATAGCGTTCGCATCCTTTACGGCATCCAGCAATGCCTGTTTCTCTGTATATTTTTCCAGTAAAGCCAATTCATAACCAGCAGCTTCCACTTCCTTACGGATACCGTCTACCGCAATCTTTGCGAACGGTTTTTCTGTAGCGACTAATACTTTCATAGGTTTCAGATTTTAAAGAAATAAGGACGTGCATACTCTTTCTCCACACGTCCTTATCCCGGTTATATTAAAAAGGGATGATTAATGCAATTTTTCAAATTCCTGCATACAGTCTACCAAAGCCTGTACACTTTCTATCGGCAAAGCATTGTAGCAGGAAGCACGGAAGCCACCGACTGAACGGTGTCCTTTGATACCAACCATGCCTCTCTCTGTAGCGAACTTCAGGAAGTCGGCTTCCAGATCCTTGTATTCATCGGCCATCACGAAGCAGATGTTCATCAGCGAACGGTCTTCTACGTTCGTTACGGTACCACGGAACAACTTGTTACGGTCTATTTCATCGTACAGCAGTTTGGCACGGGCCTGCGCTCTGCGCTGCATCTCTTCCACGCCACCCTGAGCCTTCACCCAACGTAAAGTCTGCAAAGCCACATAGATAGGAACTACCGGAGGAGTATTGAACATAGAGCCTTTATCCACATGAGTCTGATAATTCAGCATCGTCGGGATGTAACGGCTCACCTTACCCAACGCATCGTTCTTGACGATAACGAAAGTCACACCGGCCGGAGCCAGGTTCTTCTGGGCACCTCCGTAGATACAGATGTATTTGGAAACATCGACCGGACGAGAGAAGATATCCGATGACATATCGCCTACCAACGGAACATTGACATCCGGATCGGCATGCAATTCTGTACCGTAGATGGTATTGTTGGTCGTAATATGGAAATAGTCCGCATCGGCAGGAACTTCATAATTCTTCGGGATATATGTGTAGCCGTCTTTTTCGGAAGAAGCGACTTCGATGGTCTCGCCGAAGCCTTTGGCTTCCTTCATGGCCTTCTTGGCCCATGTACCGGTATTCAGATAAGCGGCTTTCTTTTCGAGGAAATTATAGGGAACCATACAGAATTCCATGCTTGCACCACCTCCCAGGAACAGTACCGAGTAACCTTCCGGAATATTCAGAAGTTCCTTGAACAAAGCGACAGCTTCGTCCACTACCGGCTGGAAGTCTTTAGCACGGTGACTGATCTCCATCAACGAAAGTCCCGAGCCATTGAAATCAAGAATAGCCTGTGCTGCATTTTCAATCACCTCGCGTGGCAGGATAGAGGGTCCCGCATTAAAATTATGTTTTTTCATGGGAATATTGTTTTGGTTAAACATTCAGTTCTTAATTCTACAGATGCGAAATTAGCGATTATTTTGATACTTCCAAAGATTTATGTGATAAATTTCCAATAAAATCAAAATTTCTCTTTCAATTTACGAAAACAGACTTTCTTTTTACTATCAAATTGACACATATCAGCAATGCTATGAAAGAAATTTGAATGACATTACCCCTGTTTTGTCCGGCTTCGCCTCCATCCTGTTTGACTTTGCTCACCGAACGCCAGAAAAAACGTTCCAAACTTTTTCACAGCCCTTCACCCCGGCACGGTACCCTGAGAAGAACTCACCGGCCTCTATTTGGCTGGTTCAATCAGTGTCTTGACTCCCTTGATCTTTTCGTTCCGGATAAGCGCCAGTACCTGACGGGCCTTTTTCCGCGAAATGGCGGCAAAGGCATAATGGTCTTTCACATCGACCCGACCGATTTCTTCCCGGTTCAGTCCGCCCTTCTTCGAAAGGAAGCCCACGATATCCACTTTATTGATTTTGTCTTTCTTGCCTTTTCCTATATATAAGGTAAGAAATTCCGGCAACTCCGGTTGGGGCAACGGTTCGGGGAAAACGAAAGTTTCGATATCGGCCGGAACAAAATCAGGCATCGTCTCTTCAGGACCCAGAATCAAGTAGGCTTTTCCTTCCGCATCCCAACGGGCCGTACGTCCGTTCCGGTGGATGTAACCGTCTTCGGCGGCAGGCAAGTGATAATGTACCACATTTTTGATTTCAGGAATGTCCAGGCCACGGGCAGCCAGGTCGGTAGAGATAAAGATATGGCAACTCCCGTTACGGAACTTGTACAAGGCACGTTCCCTGTCCTCCTGCTCCATGCCTCCGTGGAAGGTCTCGCAATACACTTTCATGGAATGAAGGTACTTCCCTACCCGATCCACACTCTCGCGGTAATTACAGAATACCAGGGTCGGTTCGTTACCTACCGAGCAGACCAGCCGGTAGAGGGTTTCCAGTTTATCCTTAATGGGAGAAGGTACACAATAGACCTGTAAGGAAGCGGCTGCAGGTGTCTCTTCGTCCGTCAGGAAGTTCAGCTTCCGTGTACGGCGGTCTACACCGGTAAACCGGGGAATCTCTTCGGCATCGGTAGCCGACAACAGGAAGCGCTGCTTCAGCCGGGGCAATGCACCGATGACTGCCGCCATCTCTTCCTGGAAGCCCAGCTCCAGGCTCTTGTCGAACTCATCGATGACCAGCAGGCGGACCGTCTCCGCATCGAAATTCTGCTTGTTCAGGTGGTCGTTCATACGTCCCGGGGTACCGATAATGACATCCGGGTGCAGGCTGTTCATCGTCCGGTGTTCCTCCATGGCCGGACGTCCACCGTAACAGCTCATCACCTTAAATCCCGTACCCATGGCCTTGAACACCTGCTCTATCTGAAGAGCCAGTTCACGCGAAGGTACCAATACCACCGCCTGTACCCCATTCATACCCGGACGCAAAGCCTCAACCAAAGGCAACAGAAAAGCCAGGGTCTTACCGGTTCCGGTAGGTGAAAGCAAAATCAGGTCATCTCCTTTTCTTCCAGCCTCCCACACACGTTGCTGCATCGGGCTCAACTGTTCGATATTCAATCGGGTCAGAATAGTCTGTAAGTTTATCTCCATATTCAGTTTTAGATGTAATCATTTTCACAAAGATAGTAAAAGTATTCAAAAACCCATACAAATTCCCCATGAATCTTGCCTTATCCCACGTTTTCACGGAATATTTTTGTATTTTTGCCACCGGTTAGAACTTTTAAAATCGGGAAACAAATGGCAGACAATTACATTGAACGGCAATACGACGCGTATCAGGCAAAGAAATCGGCATGGGAACAGTCTCATAAATCCGCACGAAAGAAATCGTCCCGTCCGGAAGGACTGCACAAGCGGGTATTCATTACCGGAGGCGCATCCGGTATCGGAAAAGCGCTGGTACGTGCCTTCGCAGAACAACGGTGTCAGGTAGCCTTCTGCGACATTGATGCTACAGCCGGCAACCTGACCGCACAAACCACCGGTGCCCGTTTCTTTCCCGTAGATGTCTGTCAGGCGGAAGCACTGGAAGATTGCATGCGCCAACTCTTCGAAGACTGGGGCGACATCGACATCGTCATCAACAACGTAGGCATCAGCCGCTTCTCTCCGCTGACCGAGACCAGCATCGAGGAGTTCGACCGGATTCTGGCCACCAACCTGCGTCCGGTATTCATCACTTCCCGCCGACTGGCTCTGCATCGGAACAGCCTGCCGGAGCCCAATCCGTACGGACGCATCATCAACCTCTGCTCCACCCGCTACCTGATGAGTGAACCGGGCAGCGAAGGATATGCGGCCTCCAAAGGCGGTGTCTACTCCCTCACCCATGCCTTGATGGCTTCATTGGCCGGACTGCATATCACGGTAAACGCCATCGCTCCCGGCTGGATCCAGAACACGGATTACGAATCCTTGCGTCCGGAAGATCACCTGCAACATCCGTCCGGACGGGTAGGAAAACCGGAAGACATCGCCCGCGCCTGCATCTTCCTGTGTCAGGAAGAAAATGACTTCATCAACGGACAGACGATTACCATCGACGGAGGGATGACGCGGAAGATGATTTATGTGGAATAAGACTTATACTTCATTCGGTAGATCGGCGTGTCTTGAAAGACAGGATATAAGCCGTCACACAGGCAGCCATCACTACCATACCTATCCGCAGCCACCACGATTCGAAAAGCAAAACGGCGCAATGCAGAGCCGTCAGCCAGAGTAAAGAAATGGAAATGATTTTGGCCCGCAGAGGAATCATCCGGTCTTCGCGGAAGCTCCGGATATACGGGCCCAGGTATTTGTGCGTCAGCAGCCAGTCGTACGCCCGTGGAGAACTCCGGAAGAACAAGGCAGCCGACAATAACAAAAACGGAGTGGTAGGCAATATGGGCAGGAAAATACCTATCACTCCTAGTATCAAAGATAAGGAACCGATGAACAGATATACATACTTCATGGCGCAAAGATACAGTTTATACACTTTACACCAAGAATTTATCCTTGAAAAACATTTGTCTTCACACATCCGGACCCGTATCATCCCCATAGCCGGGTAACATCTTTTTACATAGCAAGCCCTCCAACTTTGGCATTTTTTCATACATTTGTATTCGAACTAGTCTCATAACAAACCGTTCGAACCTTATGCCATTAAATCTAACTGAAGAACAAATCATACAACTCGCCCCGGATGCCGCCTCGGTAAAGGCCGGTAAAGGACTGGCCAGTCCGGGCAAATGGGTATTACTAGCCTGCAGTGAACGTGCCGTATGGGGACACTGCCAAGGCAGCGGAAAGAATCCTTACCAAACCGCCATCGATCTGAATGACATTGCTTTCAAATGTTCCTGTCCCAGCCGGAAATTTCCATGTAAACACGGATTGGGGCTGTTGCTTCTGTTCGCCGCCAAACCGGAACTGTTCGAACAAGCCGAAGAACCTGACTGGGTAGCTACATGGCTTTCCAAACGGGGAGTAAAAGCAGAAAAGAAAGAACAGAAAGCCCGGGACGAAAAGCCGGTAGATGCGGCCGCACAAGCCAAGCGGCAGGAAAAACGTCATCAGAACGTGCTGAACGGTATAGAAGACCTGGAAACCTGGATGAAGGACCTGGTACGGAACGGGCTGGTCAATGTACCGGAACGGGCCGACAATCTGTTCGAGAACATGGCCCGTCGGATGGTAGATGCCCAAGCTACAGGACTCGCCGGCCGTCTACGAGCTATCGAAGATATCAACTTTCTGGGGGAAGAATGGAAATACGAACTGACTGACCGTCTGGGAAAACTGTATCTGCTTTCTGAAAGCTACCGGAATCTGGAAAGCCAACCGGAAGAGTGGAAAGAAGAGATACGCACCCAGGTGGGTTATCCCCAATCGAAGGACGATGTTCTGGCCGGGGAACCGTTGGCCGACCAATGGATGATATTGCACAAAAGAAGAAGAGTCATCAACGACCTGACGACAGACACCTGCTGGCTTTATGGAAGACAAAGTGGGATGTATGCCATCCTGCTTCAATTTGTCAAACCGGCCCAATAAATCCGGTTGCTTCAAAAAAAATTATTTTTGCTCCTCAGGCAGAACTGAAATCTTCGGTCCCGTCTGAGGAGCAAATGTTTTACACCTTTTATCCTTCGTAATAGAAATCAGGATAGATTTATCGTTACAGTTCATATCAACCGATTCATGCTCTAGTCCACCCTCAAAAAATATTAAATCCGGCGATTTGTTACCGTTTTCCAATCTTTTCTTATACCTTTGCCGCTAGTAGAACAAAGGGGTGCCCTACCCGACGGGCTGAGATCATACCCTACGAACCTGATACGGATAATTCCGGCGAAGGGATTGTTAGCTATGACTTTTCTTTTTTCCATCCATACGGACTACCTCTTTGGTTTACATACCCTTTAATTGTACGCTTATGAAACTGACTGTAAACAACAAAGAGACCGAGCTCACACAAGGCAATACAGTAGCCGATCTGGCCAACCAACTGGAACTCCCGACCCAGGGAGTGGCCATCGCTGTAAACAACCGCATGATTCCCCGTACCCAATGGAGCGAACAGGTACTGCACCCCAATGACAGCCTGGTAATCATCAAAGCCGCTTGTGGAGGATAAGCCGATGGAACTGCAATTCATTACCCATTTTACCGACCGTTATTCGTATTACGATTCGGCACGCCTGGCCTTGGAAGGGGGCTGCCGATGGATTCAGTTGCGCATGAAGGATGCTTCGCCGGAAGAGCGTGAACAGGAAGCCGTACGTGTCCAGGAGTTATGCCGTACCTACGGAGCAACATTCATCATCGACGACGACGTGGAACTGGTGAAGAAACTGAAAGCCGACGGAGTTCATCTAGGCAAGAATGACATGCCGATAGCCGAAGCACGACACATCCTAGCAAAGGACTTCATCATTGGCGGTACGGCAAACACGTTCGACGATGTGGTCTCACACTACCGTGCGGGAGCCGACTACATCGGTTGCGGTCCTTTCCGCTTCACGACAACCAAGAAGAACCTGAGTCCCATTCTGGGGCTGGAAGGCTACCGTAACATCGTCCGACAGATGCACGAACACGGAATCAATCTGCCGATAGTGGCCATCGGTGGTATCACCTGTGAAGATATCCCGGCCATCATGCAGACAGGAGTCAGCGGCATTGCGTTGAGCGGAACTATTCTGCGGGCAGAGAATCCGGCAGAAGAAACCAGAAAAATCCTCGAGGAGTTAAAAAGTAAAAGTTAAAAGTTAAAAGTCAGAAACGACTTATCTCTATGACTTTCATTTTATTGGCTCATATTAGGCGCAAAGAATTTTAGAACTTCTCTAAGAACGAAAAGCGGAAAAGCATTTTATTCGCGCGACGAAAAGAGATTTTATTCGCGCGACGAAAAGAGAAAGACACTGCGATTTCGCCCAAAGGCGAAGAGCGACAGCCAGCCCCAAAATCCCGGCCTCAGTTTTGAGGCGGCGTTTTTTCTTTTTGTTACCTTTTTCTTTTTGACGCCAAAAAGAAAAAGTAAAAGCCCGACATTCAATCAAAACTTAAAAACAACATAAAAAGCATGAAGAAACTGATCATTGCGGGAAAAGAATTTGAGTCCCGCCTTTTCTTAGGAACAGGAAAATTCAACTCCAATACCTTGATGGAAGAAGCCATCAAAGCATCCGGCACCGAAATGGTGACCGTAGCCATGAAACGCATCGAACTGGGTGACAAGGAAGACGATATGCTGAAACACATCATCCACCCACACATCCAGCTGTTGCCGAACACCTCGGGTGTACGTACCGCCGAAGAAGCCGTATTCGCCGCACAGATGGCTCGCGAAGCCTTCGGTACCAACTGGCTGAAACTGGAAATCCATCCGGATCCGCGTTACCTGTTACCGGACTCTACCGAAACATTGAAAGCTACGGAAGAACTGGTGAAGCTAGGCTTTGTGGTACTGCCATATTGCCAGGCAGACCCTACCCTGTGTAAACGTCTGGAAGAGGCAGGAGCCGCTACCGTTATGCCATTGGCAGCTCCTATCGGTACCAACAAAGGCTTGCAGACACGGGATTTCCTGCGCATCATCATCGAGCAGAGCAATGTACCGGTAGTAGTCGATGCAGGCATAGGAGCCCCGAGCCACGCTGCCGAAGCCATGGAGATGGGTGCTGACGCCTGTCTGGTCAACACAGCCATCGCCGTTGCCGGTAATCCGGTAGAAATGGCCATCGCCTTCAAAGAAGCTGTCATTGCCGGACGCCGTGCTTATGAAGCCGGACTGGGCATTCAGGCCACCAACCTGGAAGCATCGGCTTCTTCACCGCTTACCGCATTTCTGAACGTTTAATTTATCCCGACGTCTTATTACTAATTACTAACCGGCAGGAAAGCCCTGCCAGCCCAATCAACCAGATAACATGGAAAAAGAAAAAGATAAAGCCTACGCGCACGCCGAGAAAGCCTACATGCAAGGACAGATGTTCCCGTTCATCCGTGTAGGAATGCAGAAAGTCAACCTTACTCCGACCGTAACCATCGTAGACGGTCAGAAAGTGATGACCCCAAACGCACCGGTCTACATCTATGACACCAGCGGTCCGTTCAGCGACCCATCCATCACCATTGATTTGAAAAAAGGACTTCCCCGTATGCGTGAAAGCTGGATTACCGGACGTGGTGACGTGGAACAACTGCCGTCCATTACTTCGGAATACGGAAAGATGCGCCGTGACGACAAGTCGCTCGACCATCTGCGCTTCGAACATATCGCTCTCCCCTATCGCGCCAAAGCAGGACATTGCTGCACACAGATGTATTATGCCAAACAGGGTATCGTAACTCCGGAAATGGAATACGTTGCCATCCGTGAAAACATGAACTGCAAGGAACTGGGTATCGATACTCACATCACTCCGGAATTTGTACGCGACGAAATAGCTGCCGGACGTGCCGTTCTGCCTGCCAACATCAACCATCCGGAAAGTGAACCGATGATTATCGGTCGGAACTTTTTGGTAAAAATCAACACCAACATCGGTAACTCGGCTACGACATCAAGCATCGAAGAAGAAGTAGACAAAGCCGTATGGAGCTGCAAGTGGGGAGGCGATACCCTGATGGACCTCTCTACGGGCGACAACATCCACGAAACCCGCGAATGGATTGTCCGTAACTGTCCGGTTCCGGTAGGTACCGTGCCCATCTACCAGGCCTTGGAGAAAGTGAACGGCAAAGTGGAAGACCTGACCTGGGAAATCTACAAGGACACCCTTATCGAACAATGCGAACAGGGTGTAGACTACTTCACCATCCATGCCGGTATCCGCCTGCACAACGTACACCTGGCCGACAAACGTCTGTGCGGTATCGTGAGCCGTGGCGGAAGCATCATGAGCAAATGGTGCCTCATCCACAACCAGGAATCGTTCCTCTATGAACACTTCGACGACATCTGCAACATCCTCGCACAATATGATGTAGCCGTATCTTTGGGTGACGGTCTGCGTCCAGGCTGTATCGCCGACGCGAACGACGAAGCCCAGTTCGCCGAGCTCGACACATTGGGAGAACTGGTACTCCGTGCCTGGGACAAGAACGTACAGGCCTTCATCGAAGGTCCGGGACACGTGCCCTTGCACAAGATTCAGGAAAACATGGAACGTCAGATCAAGCATTGCCACAACGCTCCGTTCTATACCCTCGGTCCGCTGGTAACTGACATTGCTCCGGGTTACGACCACATCACTTCGGCCATCGGTGCCACCCAAATCGGCTGGCTGGGTACCGCCATGCTATGCTACGTTACTCCGAAGGAACACCTCGGTCTGCCGAACCGCGAAGACGTGCGTACCGGTGTCATCACCTACAAGATTGCCGCCCATGCCGCCGACTTGGCCAAAGGTCATCCGGGTGCCCAAATCCGTGACAATGCCCTGAGCAAAGCCCGTTACGAGTTCCGTTGGCGCGACCAGTTCCACCTGAGTCTCGACCCCGACCGTGCCTTGGAATATTTCAACGAAGGCCGTCACACCGACGGCGAGTACTGCACTATGTGCGGTCCGAATTTCTGTGCGATGAAACTTTCAAGAGACCTGAAAACAATTAATAATGAATAATGAAAAATGAAAAACGAGTAGATGAGTTCCTTTTTTTAGGAAAGCATCTACCCGTGGATTTGACAAGATGAAAAACGACAGCGTTATCAACAGGAAAGCGACCGAGTTTGCCTTGCGCATCATCAAGGCATATCAGTTTCTCACCACCGAGAAAAACGAGTATGTCATGTCCAAACAACTGTTGCGCAGCGGTACGGCCATAGGAGCTCTGATACGGGAAGCCGAGTTTGCCGAAAGTAAAAACGATTTCGCCCACAAACTGCGCATCGCGTTGAAAGAGGCCAACGAGACGGACTACTGGCTCCTGCTGTTGTCGGAATCCAACTACATCGAAAAAACGGCGTACGATTCCATCCAGTCGGACTGTATCGAACTCATCAAACTGCTGGTCAGTATCATCAAAACCGCCAAATCCAATTCATAAATGCATCAGGCCGCCGTTTTTAATTATTAATTTTTAATTATTAATTATCGAAATGTTTAGTGACGAATTAGAAAAGATAAGCTGGGAGGAGACGACCAAGGCCATCTACTCCAAGACAGAGGCTGACGTAATCCGTGCCCTCGGCAAATCAAAGTGTGATGTGGACGACTTCATGGCGCTCATCTCACCGGCAGCCGAGAAGTTCCTGGAACCCATGGCACGCCTCAGCAAGAAATATACCGAAGAACGCTTCGGAAGAACCATCTCCATGTTCATTCCGCTGTATATCACGAACTCATGCACCAACTCATGTGTGTACTGCGGTTTCCACATCAGCAACCCGATGGCACGTACCATCCTTACCCCCGAGGAAATAGAGAATGAATACAAGGCCATCAAGAAACTGGCTCCCTTCGAGAACCTGCTGCTTGTGACCGGAGAGAACCCTGCCAAGGCAGGAGTACCGTACCTGGCTAAGGCACTGGATCTGGCCAAGCCGTATTTCTCGAACCTGAAGATTGAAGTCATGCCGCTTAAGGCCGAAGAATATGCCGAACTGGTAAAACACGGACTGAACGGTGTCATCTGTTTCCAGGAAACTTACAACAAGGCCCGCTACAACGTCTACCATCCGCGCGGCATGAAGTCAAAATTCGAATGGCGTGTAAACGGTTTCGACCGCATGGGACAAGCCGGAGTCCACTCTATCGGAATGGGAGTCCTCATCGGACTGGAAGATTGGCGTACGGATGTGACCATGATGGCCTATCACCTACGTTATCTGCAGAAACACTACTGGAAGACCAAATACAGCGTAAACTTCCCACGGATGCGTCCGGCAGAAAACGAAGGGTTCCAGCCGAATGTCATCATGAGTGACAAGGAACTGGCTCAGGTTACCTTCGCCATGCGTATCTTCGACCATGACGTAGACATCTCCTACTCTACCCGCGAACCGGCCAATATCCGCGACCACATGGCAACATTGGGCGTAACTACCATGAGTGCAGAAAGCAAGACCGAACCGGGCGGCTATTATACCTATCCACAGGCATTGGAGCAATTCCATGTCAGCGATGAGCGTACCGCCGTTGAAGTAGAGAAAGCCCTGAAAGCCATCGGACGCGAACCCGTATGGAAAGACTGGGACGCTTCATTCGACCGGATTGCCCCTTTAGCCCGATAACCCGTAACCCTAACCCTATATGGATTTGAAAGAACGTTATAACCGCCAGCTGATTCTACCAGAGATCGGTGAAGAAGGACAAGCCCGTCTGCAGCAGGCGCGTGTACTGATAGTAGGCGTGGGAGGACTCGGTTCTCCCATCGCCCTTTACCTGACCGGTGCCGGCGTAGGCACCATCGGACTGATAGACGACGATGTGGTGAGCGAAAGCAACCTGCAGCGCCAGGTACTCTACAACGAGAAAGAAGTAGGCCTGTCCAAAGCCGAAAAAGCCCGTGAACACCTGCAGGCCTTGAACAGCCATGTCTGTATCAAAGCTTATCCCGAACGGCTGACTGCCGAGAATGCCGAGGCCATCATCGGACAATACGACCTGGTATTGGACGGCTGTGACAACTTTGCCACCCGTTACCTCATCAACGACACCTGTGTCCGACTCGGGAAAGTATATATATATGGTGCCATCCGTGCCTTCGACGGACAAGTTTCTGTCTTCAACTATCAGGGAGGCCCAGACTACCGCCGCCTTTTTCCCGATGAAGAAGAGATGTACCGCATGCCTCATCCACCCAAAGGTGTATTGGGTGTAACTCCCGGTCTGATAGGATGTGCCGAGGCCAACGAAGCCCTGAAAATCATTGTCGGTTACGGCGAAGTACTGAGTGGGAAACTCTGGCAAATAGATTTGAAGACGTTGGAAACTTTTACAATTTTAATCTAAAGATTAGGAAAATTTGCAATTGCTTGCTAACTTTGCCGCACAATTACCATCGCGCATGAAGTTAATAGTGATAACACCTCCCACGTATTTCGTGGAAGAAGACAAGATTATAACTACCCTATTCGAAGAAGGGTTGGACATCCTGCACCTGCGTAAACCAGATACAGCACCGGTCTATGCGGAGCGTTTGCTGACCCTTATTCCTGAAAAATACCATAAACGCATCGTCGTACACGACCATTTCTACCTGAAGAATGAATATGCCCTGAAAGGCATTCATCTGAATCATCGGAATCCGGTAGCGCCGGACTACTATTCAGGCCACATCAGTGCCTCCTGTCACACACTGGAGGAGGTGGAAAGCGACAAACGGACCTGTGATTATGTATTCCTGAGTCCGATTTTCGACAGCATCTCCAAAGAAGGATATACTTCCCATTTTACCCCCGAAACCATCCGCGAAGCCGTGCAGAAAGGTATCATCGACAAGAAAGTCATCGCCTTGGGCGGTGTGGATGAAGAGAACCTGCTGCGTGTCAAAGATTTCGGATTCGGAGGAGCCGCAGTCATGGGAGGACTCTGGAACAAGTTCGACCCGGCTTTCGACTATAATTATCAGGAACTTATCGCTCACTTCAAGAAACTGAAGAAGCTGGCAGACTGATTGTCATGCAATTTTATGAGAGAAACGTTTGTTTGACTTGAAGAAATGCTGTACCTTTGTAACTAATTAAAGGCAATATATCGTATAACAATGAACGCAACAACACCGTTTAAAGTTTTCTCGGGCACAAACTCGAGATATCTTGCAGAAAAAATCTGCAACAGCTTGGGCTGTCCCCTTGGTAACATGAACATTACCCACTTCGCCGACGGCGAATTCGCGGTATCCTACGAAGAATCGATTCGTGGCCAGCACGTATTCCTGGTGCAGTCTACGTTTCCGAACTCTGACAACCTGATGGAACTGCTGCTGATGATTGATGCCGCCAAACGTGCATCTGCCAAGAGCATCATCGCCGTTATTCCTTACTTCGGATGGGCCCGTCAGGACCGTAAGGACAAACCTCGTGTTTCTATCGGTGCCAAACTGGTAGCTAACCTGCTGAGCGTAGCAGGTATCGACCGTTTGATTACCATGGACCTGCACGCCGACCAGATTCAGGGATTCTTCGATATCCCGGTAGACCACCTGTATGCTTCTACCATCTTCGCACCTTACATCCAGTCTCTGAAGCTGGAAAATCTGGTAATCGCTACTCCGGACGTAGGTGGTTCAAAACGTGCCAGCACGTATGCCAAATTCCTGGATGTTCCTTTGGTATTGTGTCACAAGACACGTGAAAAAGCCAATGTGGTAGCTTCCATGCAGATTATCGGTGACGTAAAAGACAAGAACGTAATCCTGATTGACGATATGGTAGATACAGCCGGTACCATCACCAAGGCTGCCGACATCATGAAGGAAGCCGGAGCTACTTCTGTACGTGCCATCGCTTCCCACTGCGTAATGTCAGGACCGGCTTCTGAACGTGTTCAGAACTCACAACTCGAAGAGATGGTATTCACAGACAGTATTCCTTATTCTAACCGTTGTGCGAAAGTGAAACAGCTTTCTATCGCAGACATGTTCGCTGAAACAATCCGTCGTGTGATGACTAACGAATCTATCAGCTCACAGTATCTGATTTAAAGATAAAAAATTAAAAAAGAATTTCACCCGAAGAAATTCAATTTCCAAAGCGAAGAACCTTCCGGTCAGCGACCCTAAGATTCTTCGCTTTGACATATTATCTCCTTAGCCTAAAACAGTTTATCTTCAGACATCCTACATCATGAAAATCCTCTGGCTAGACCTGAACAGTTCCTACGCACACGCATCATTGGCTTTACCGGCTCTTCATGCCCAGTTACTTCACCGGAAGGACCTGACCTGGGAAATCGTATCGGCTACCATCAACGAAAATCCGGGTATGATAGCGGGAGAAATCTACCGTAAAAAGCCCGATCTGGTAGCAGCTACCTGCTGGCTTTTCAACCACGAAATGCTGATGCACATCCTGGGGCGCGCCAAAGCTCTCCTGCCGGAAGCTTCCATCGCTTTAGGGGGTCCGGAGTTTCTAGGAAACAACGAAGTATTTCTGCGGAATCATCCTTTCGTACACTGTGTCTTCCGGGGAGAAGGAGAAGAAGTCTTCGCCCAGTGGCTCGATGTATGGAACACTCCCGAGCAATGGAATTCCATCGAAGGACTCTGCTACCTGGACAGCAACGGGCAATACCGCGACAACGGCTTGGCACGTGTCAGCGGTTTCGACCGTCTGACCCATCCGGAACAGAGCCGTTTCTTCAACTGGGAGAAACCGTTTGTACAGCTGGAAACTACACGCGGCTGTTTCAACACCTGTGCCTTCTGTGTCAGTGGAGGAGAAAAACCGGTCCGTACCCTGTCTATCGATACCATCCGTGAGCGCATCCGCACCATCCATGCGCACGGCATCCGGAACATCCGCGTGCTGGACCGTACCTTCAACTACAACAGTAACCGGGCCAAAGCTTTGCTGGCTCTTTTCCGAGAATTTCCGGATATCCATTTTCATCTGGAAATCCATCCGGCTCTATTGACCGATACCTTGAAAGAAGAACTGGCAGACATGCCTGCCGGACTTCTCCACCTGGAAGCCGGTATCCAAAGCCTACGGGAAGAAGTACTGGAGACCTGTCGCCGAAAAGGAAAGCTACAGGACGCTCTGGAAGGTCTGCGCTACCTCTGTAACTTACCGAATCTGATTACCCATGCCGACCTGATAGCCGGATTACCCCTGTATCATCTGACACAACTGGTAGAAGATGTACGGACATTGGCAGCCTACCGTGCCGGAGAAATCCAGCTGGAATCGTTGAAACTGCTCCCAGGAACTGAAATGCGGAGACGGGCAGAAGAGCTCGGTATCCGGTATTCGCCATTTCCTCCTTACGAAGTATTACAGACTCGGGAAATTACCCCCGATGAGTTACAACGGGCACGCCTGCTGTCACGCCTGCTCGATGCCTACTATAACACCTCGGCCTGGCAGGACATCACCCGCCGACTGATTACAGAGCAACCTGATTTCCTGCTCCATTTCCTGGACCATTTGATAGCGCGGAGTGTCATCGACCAACCCATGAGTCTGGAACGAAGGGGAATCGTCCTGTATGAATACTGCAAGACCTGCTATCCCGACTATACCTTAGCGGTCAGCCTGGCTTGGATAGAAGCAGGTATGTCTCTGAAAAAACAACCCGCCGAACGGGTACGCACCAAGCATGTTACTCCACCGGCTGACTGGCAATGCTGTTGGGGAACCTATCACGAAGGCCTCCGTCTATGCAAACTGGAGGACGAGTCCACCCACCGCTGCTACTGGTACGGTTTCGAAACCGAAAAGCAGGAGACACAACCCTGCCTGAAAGCTGTCAGCATCCTTGCCTGAAAAGTCCTGAATACCTTTCGAAGAGCCCGTATACTGTCAGTACATCCGAAAACGGTTACCAGTTGCCATCCATACAGGCTCAGTCGACAAAAGCCGGAGATTGGTCGATTTCGTTTCCACTTCCGGTTGTTTTATCCTAGCTTTGTTCTGTAATCAAAAACTGAACATTATGAAGAAACAACTGAAAAACGTCTGCTTCGCCGCAGGAATCGCTCTAATGACTACTTGCCTGACATTTCCCAGCCAACTCATGGCACAAGAATCAGCCCGTACCGAACGTCACGAACTGCCGAACGCAGAGCGCAGTGCCAAACAACTGACCGACAAGATGCAGCACGAGCTGGGACTGACCGATAAACAATACAAGAAAATCTACAACTTGAATCTGAAAGAACTGAAAAAGATAATCGAACTGCTTAAAGAACGTCCGCAAAGGAATTTCCCACCCGAAGAAGGAGGCAGACCGCAAGGTCCCAGACCTCCAATGGGAGGGCCACAGGGAGAGTTCGGCAGACCGGGTAAACATCCGGACATGAAAGGTCCCCATCCGGCAGGAAACCAAGAACTGGAAAAGCTGCGGGAAAAGAACGAAAAGAAACTGAAGAAAATCCTGACGGAAGAACAGTATGCCAAATGGAAAAAGATACAGCCACAAAAGCCTCCAAAAGATTTCTCCAGAAAATAAGAATACATCATCCATAGACAAGCCGGCTCCGAATGCCGGCTTTTTTCTTGCTACAGGTTCCGGAGAGGATATCCGAAGATGGTTAAAAACGCCCATTTTCTGTTGTTTTCCTACCCATATTCCAAAAGTTTACTATATCTTTGAAAAAACAAAGAAAACACTTATATACCATGATTACATTCCCCAATGCAAAGATAAATCTCGGACTGAACATTGTAGAAAAGCGTCCGGACGGATATCATAACCTGGAAACCATCTTCTACCCGATCAACCTGCAGGATGCACTCGAAGTGAACCGGATGGAAAACAGTCAAGTACCTTACAAACTCCGTGTGAGCGGAACAGCTATCGAAGGAAGCCCAGAAGAAAATCTGGTAGTGAAAGCCTATAACCTGCTCCGTGAAAAATATGAACTGGCTCCGGTAGATATCCACCTCTACAAACATATCCCGATGGGAGCCGGTCTGGGAGGCGGATCGGCCGACGGTGCCTTCATGATTAAAGTACTGAACGAGAAATTCCGGCTGGGCCTCAGCATCGAAGAAATGGAAAGCTATGCGGCCCAATTGGGAGCCGATTGCGCGTTCTTTATCCAGAACCAACCGGTCTTTGCCACAGGTATCGGCAACGTATTCGAACGTATCCGCCTGTCACTGGCCAGTTACCGCCTGGTACTGGTGAAACCGAATATCTCCGTATCGACCAAAGAAGCGTATGCCAACATTCAGCCCAAACGCCCGGAAGTATCGTTGAAAGAAATCGTACAGCAACCGGTAGAGACCTGGGCTACCTGCATGAAGAATGACTTTGAAGACAACGTATTCAAGCTCTATCCGGAGATAGCCGCCATCAAGGACAAGATGTACGATTTAGGTGCTGTCTATGCTTCAATGTCCGGTTCCGGTTCTGCCGTATTCGGCCTGTTCAAAGAAAAGATAGAGAATGTGGACGAGAAGTTTGCCGGTTACTTCTGCCGCCAACGCGAAATGATTTAACCTCCATTCATGGAAAATACTGGGAACGAAACGCCTCATACCGACGGAAGCCGGAGCCCCCGGCTTTCCGCCGACGGATATATCCATCCGTTCATCCATCCGACCGACGGCATCGCTTTACCGTCGGCCTTTACTTATCCTTTCCATTATACGCCACATCCTTTGACCCGACTGGCAGCCGAAGAAGTTCAGAATTATCTGAAGACCCGTTCCGACTGGCAGGAAGAGCTCCAGAACGGGAAAATGTTCGGTGTGCTGATTGTCCGTACCCCGGAGGAGAAACTGGGATACCTGGCCGCTTTCTCGGGTAACCTGGCCGGAAGCAATCATCACGCTTTTTTCGTTCCACCCGTATACGATTTGCTGCAACCGGACGGTTTCTTCCGAATAGAAGAAGCTGAAATTTCTGCCATCAACCACCGGATAGCAAACGCCTTGCAGAGCGATGTTTATACCGAACTGAAAGCACAACTGGATGCCTGTCGGGAAGAAACGGACCGACAGCTACAGGCAGCCAAAGAAAGCATGAAACGGGCCAAAAACGAACGGGAAGCCGCACGCAGCCTAGGAGTCAGTCCGGAAGAAGAAGCCCGCATGATTCGGGAAAGCCAGTTCCAAAAAGCTGAATACAAGCGTCTGGAACGGAGACTGAAAGAAGAACTGGCTGTCAAGCAGACTGCTCTCAGCACCTATGAAGCTACCGTGCAGGCCTGGAAACAGGAGCGGAAACAACGTTCGGCTGCCCTTCAGCAACGTCTGTTCGTACAGTTCCGGATGTGGAATGCCCGGGGTGAAGTCAAGGATTTGTGCGAACTCTTCCGTGACACCCCCCAAGGGACCCCTCCGGCAGGGACCGGCGAATGCGCCTTACCCAAACTCCTCCAGTATGCTTACCAGCATCATCTGGAACCTCTGGCTATGGGAGAATTCTGGTGGGGACAATCGCCCAAGAATGAAATCCGCCGGCAAGGAGAATTCTATCCGTCGTGTACCGGCAAATGCGCCCCTATCCTGAAACACATGCTCATCGGATTGAACGTAGAGAAGAATCCCCTGGAAGAAGACCGACATCGGGAAACTCCTCTGCCCATTCTTTACGAAGACGAATGGCTGGTAGTTGTCTGCAAACCCGCCGGCATGTTATCCGTGCCCGGTAAAAACGGCCTCGATTCCGTATATGAACGGCTGCACGCACGCTATCCGGAAGCTACCGGTCCGTTGATAGTACACCGTCTGGACATGGCCACTTCCGGACTGTTGCTGGCAGCCAAGACCAAAGAAGTCCACCAACACCTGCAGGCCCAATTCGAGACACGCAGCATCAAGAAACGTTATACAGCCATCCTGGAAGGACTTCCTGCGGCAAAAGAAGGAGAAATCCGCCTTCCTCTCTGTCCGAACCTGCTACACCGTCCGCTCCAGTCGGTCGATTTCGAACACGGGAAGCCCGCTGTAACGCGCTATCAGGTTCTGCAAAGCCTGAATAACCGGACATTGGTCGCCTTTTATCCGCTGACAGGACGTACCCATCAGTTACGGGTACATGCCGCCCATCCGCAAGGGCTGAATTGTCCCATCGCAGGCGATGAACTTTACGGGAAAAAGGCCGACCGTCTGTATCTGCATGCTGCCGAACTGACTTTCACCCATCCCGTGAATGGCAAGACCATCCACATCGAGCAGGAAGCGGATTTCAAGCTATAAGCCATCGCTCAACAGCAAGGTCTGCGCACTCCAGGAATCTGACAACAGATTTCATAATCATTCCAAAAGTGCTCTCCGCCCATCCCGCCAGAAACGGTAGCCGATAAGCAACAGCACAAAGACCGTTCCTCCGATACAGACCCAACCAAACAACTCCTTCAAACTGGTCAGGGTAGTCTGAAGCACCACCTGTCCGTACAAGTCTGTCAGGGAAACATGCGGCATCCACTCACGGACCTGGTCCATATTCTGACTCAGTTGACCGATATTGTCTTGCACAAGTTTCCGCATCCAGCGGTTCAACAAGGCAGTCCCTAATGGTGTAGCGATACTGGTCCGGATAAAACTCAATACACACAGCCCCTGAAAGAAATGCTTGAACGGAACACATTTGGCTACATAGATGGTCAGCGCGATATAAAGAATGCCATGCCCTATCCCTCTTAAAAAAATCGGAAGATACAGACTTTCGATATTCAGATTCGGGTGAATCAGGAAGTACATGTAGTATTCGTATGCAACTATCAACGAAAATCCTATCACAATCAGCAACTTGAATCCCTTGTGGAGAACGACACGCCGATAAAACACCGCTCCTGCTCCACACAAGATACCGGAAAAGACATACCAGTTCAACGAAATGGCATTCAGCCGGTCGTACTTCAAGATGGATTTCATGAACATCTCCTGAAGCACGGAGGAAGTAGCCAGGAACAGACAAAGCATCAGGAACAAAAAAAGAATGGTCGGGAAATGCCGGTAACGCAACACCTGCATCTCGATGTATGGCCGGCGCAGCGTCTGCATCCTCCTCACATTCACCAACAGAGCAACAGTAGCCAGAACAATGCATCCCCGTATTTCAACGCTGTCCAGCCAATCGTAGAATTCGCCATAAATACACACATAGACGATGGAAAACAAAACCACGACCCACAGGATCCCCCCAATCCAGTCGATACCATACAGAGGCACTTTCTTGCCCACGCGTACCCGACGGGTCAGAAAATAAACACAGCACCATACCACGGCCAGCATAAACATGACAAAGCCATGCATGTAGCGCCAATGCACCCAGTCGGTCAGATGGATAGCCACAAGTCCCGACAACTGGATACTCTCCAGTACCACTATATAGATGAAGGGATAGAACACCGAGAAGTTTCCCGAAGGAGTCACACTCAGGCGCATGTTGGAGAAGCACTCGAAAGTTCCCCACATCCGGAAGAAACCGGAAATGAAACACGTAACAACCAGGACCGGAAGAATATCCGTATGCATGGTAATCCAGTTGCAGGCAATCAGAATGGGGCAGACAGTCAACAGAATGGAACGGGTGGTAAAGCGGGACTTCAGCCGGAAGAGTATGGGAAATATCACCGTCATCCCGATGAACGATGCATATCCGGCCATCATCACATCTTCCTGGATACAGCCCAATTCACTGGACATCTGCACAGCTACCGGCAGAAAGACACCTCCATTGAACTGGAACACCGTGGCAAAACACATGGAGAGGAATATACACACCGGCGTAGGCAGAAATTCCTTGAAATAGGCGACACGCGGTCGATTTACAGCCATCTGCACCTCCTCTTAAAAACTCACCGTACATTCCACATTCATTCCGGCACGCAGACGTTCCAGGTCTTCAGCCCGGTTACGGGCTGTAAATTCGATACGCACAGGAATACGCTGTTCCACTTTCACAAAGTTTCCCGCAGAATTGTCCTGAGGAATCAACGAATAAAAGGAACCGGTTGCATCGGATATGGAAGAAATACGTCCTTCGAACGCTACTCCCGGCAAAGCATCCACCTGGATGTCGACCAGCTGGCCTTTCTGCATTCGGGTGGTCTGCGTTTCCTTGTAATTGGCAATCACCCACTTCTCGGTACCGTCTACCAAAGTAACCAACGTCTGTCCCTGCTGTACCAATTCGCCTTCGTGGATTTCCTTCCGTCCGGTTACCCCATCGGCCGTTGCCAGAATAACGGTATAGGAAAGATTCAGACGGGCCAGCTCCAGCTCCGCTTCTGCCAGCTTAATGGCAGATTCGTTCTGGTCCAACCGTTGGGTCTGCTCCTGCTTTACCAGCGAAGTAGACTGTTTCTGACGCAACAACTGTTCGTAACGGGCTTTGGTAGCCTCATAGTCCGTCTTTACCCGGTCAAACTGCTGCGGTGTCACCGCCTCTTCCTTCAGCAATCCTTCATAACGCTTGAAATCAGCTTCGGCATTCTGCAGACGTACGCGCTGTTCTTCGATGGCAGCATCGGTTACCAGAATGTTGTTCTGCGTCGTATTGATTGTCGTGTGCATGGCGGTTTTACCTGCCAAAGCGCTCTGATAATCGGCCTCAGCCTGTGCCACTTTCAGCCGATACTCCGTATCCTCAATAATCACCAGCGTATCACCTTTCTTGACCCGCTGATATTCATCGAAGCAGATTCTTTTAATGAAACCCTGTACCCGGGTATTGACAGGAGTCAAGTGCTGTTTAACCTGAGCGTTATCGGTAAACTCCACATTTCCCCAGTGGATAAAACGTCCGAAAGTCCAGCCGATACCGATAGCCAGGACCAGCAAAATGAAAAAATTAGGGATAGCACGTCTTTTATTTCTAATCATACGAGTAAATTTTAAAGGGTTAAAGGGTTCCGGTTATCTTCTTCAGCAAATAATACTGGTATAGAATCTCAATCTGGTCGTTGGCCAGTTGCAGTTCGGTATCCAGCTGAGTATTGCTGGCATCCAGCATGTCGGTAATCAGTGCCAGACCATTCAGATACCGCTGACGGACAATGTGGAAGTTCTCATGGGCCAACTGAAGACTTTTCTCCTGTGTACGCAGACGGATATAAGCCTCTTTCAAATCAACATACGCTTTGTGAATGGTATGATCGAGTTCCTCGGCCACCAACTCCTGTTGAGCCTCCATCTTCCGGGTATGCAACTTGGCCTGTTGCAATTTCCGCTTACTCTTAAACAAGGCATCAAAATTATAGGAGATGCCCACACCGGCATACCAATACGTAAAATTCTTGTCCAATGGAGGGACTTCTACCAGGATGGGGCCAGTAAAATCGTTTGCTGCCACCAGACTGATGTGAGGCCTCCGTTCAGAACGGATAAGCTGCTGGCTGTTTTTTCCCAGTTCCACCTGCAAACCTGCAATCTGCATCTGCGGAGACGATTTTGCCTCCGACTGCCAGAATCCTTCCTGCTCGGCATCCACAGACAACTGCCGCAAAGCCGTCGTATCCGGAACCAGGTGAACACCCGGTTCCAGGCCAAGGGTAGTTACCAACCGGTGATTCAGCACATCAATCTGATTCAGCGTAGACGTAAGACCAAGTTCCAGGTTCTGCAGCTGAAGTTCGTACCGGGTAATGTCACTCTTCAGAGCCGTACCTTGCCGGTAAGCAACCTGCATATCCTTCACCAATAACCTGGTCTGCTCGATATTCTTCTGATACACCACCTGCTGATTATGCAACTGATAAAGATCCAGATAATGCCCCAGAAGCAGAAAACGGACATCCTGCCGGTTTTTCCGGTATTCCAATTCGGAAACCTGCCGGTTCAGTTCAGCCTGCTCAATGCTCCGTGAAATCTTTCCTCCGGCATAGACTACCTGTGAAGCTTTTACTACAAACGAATTTCCATAATGCGGCATATCGGCATGTATACCGTTCGTAAAGTCACGGTCGGTCATACACCCGTCGCCGATATACTTAAACTCCATGGCTGCCTGAATGGTAGGCAACTGTCCGTTACGGGCTACCCGGACAGCCTGTTCCGCCTCATCGACTGCCAATGCATGTAAATTGATACCCTTGCTGTTGCGGTCGGCCAACTGGAACATTTCATCCATACGGAGCAGACGCACCTGTCCGCTCATCAGACCGACTGCCCCCCAGCACATTACTCCGATCATCCAATGTCGATTCTTCATCTTACTGTTATCCTTCTTTTCCTTATTTCATAGAATTATAGTGTCATTCTTTCCTGACGTCACAGAGAAAACTACTGACAACTTTCATCTTTCTACCAAACTTATTGGTTGTGCAAAATTAATCGATTATCTTTAGACCGAAATTGCATATTATGCAATAAGATTACCAATTTAAGCCAAAATAACGCCATGAATCAGGAACAAAAAGCCTATATTTCGCTCATCAACGAGTCTTCCGAAGAAAGTATAGTCATCAAAAAAACCGGTTGGGAGGAAATCAGCCTGTCGGTACACACCCATCAGAAACATCAAATAATCTATACATTATCAGGGACTCTCCATATTCAGATAAATGAAGCCAACTACTTTGTCCCCGAAAAACACATCGCCTGGATTCCTTCAGAATGCAACCATATCCTGTCCAGCAACAACCGACGTGTATCGCTGGTCATCTTCTACCTGAATCTGCCGAAGGAAACAGGAAAAGACCCTTACGGAGAATTTTCCGTTTACAGCACCCACGCCGTAGTTGCCGAAAACCTGCGGTTCATCGCGTCAAAAGGACCTTTCATTGAACGGCTGCATACCCCGGACCTATACGATTTTGCCATCAGCTTCTTCCGGTTGCTACCCACCATGAATCCCCACATCGAAAACCTGCTGAAAACAAAGGTAATTCCAAACGACGAACGTATCCGACCGGTATTGGAATACCTGATACAACATGCCCATGAGAATCTGAAAATCGAAGAGGTAGCCGAACGATTCAGCTTTTCCGTCCGGAACCTCAGCCGCCTGCTGCATGACTCCGGCATTCACTTCAACCGTTATCTGAACCAACAACGCATTACCCGAGCCATCGAACTTTTTGCCGACGGCAAGAAAAGCATACAGGAAGTCGCTTACGAAGTAGGATTCAACACTCCGAACAACTTCAACCGGGTATTCAAACAGCTCACCGGTATGACACCGAAGAATTATGGAGGAGAAATTACGAAAAAGAGTCATACCAATGTATGACTCTCTCTTGTCGGGGTAGCGGGATTCGAACCCACGACCCCCTGCTCCCAAAGCAGGTGCGCTAACCGGACTGCGCTACACCCCGGGGTCTTTTTTTCAAAAGCGATGCAAAGGTACGTCTTATATTTGAAACATGCAAATCATCGGGTATTTTTTTACATAAAATCGATTATAACACAAAACCAAATAAACTAAACAATGAAACAAACCAGCCCATCTTGTCTGGGGCTAACCATGGCTAGTTTATCCTAAGTACTTTAACTGCAACCAGTAAACTTCATAATAATACAAGTATCCTGCAATGTCAAATAAAAATATGCAAAAGGCTGCTCAGGAATTCCCTGGCAGCCTTTTTACGTCTTATATCTTGAGAGGCATTTATTCTACATAAAGTACCAACCCCTTCAAATACTCCCCTTCCGGATGATAGATATTTACCGGATGGTCGCCCGGCTGTGTCAACTGGTGCAGGATACGCACGCTCCGTCCACTCTGTGCGGCTGCCGTAAAGACAGCATTGCGGAAATCCTGCTTGCTGACTACCTGAGAACAGGAGAACGTAAACAGAATACCTCCCGGACGAATCTTCTCGAACGCCTTTGCGTTCAATTTGGTATAGCCTCGTAAAGCATTCCGCAACGCATCACGATGTTTGGCGAAAGCAGGCGGGTCCAGAATAATCAGATCGTACTGGTCGCCCATACGGTCAAGGTACTTGAAGGCATCTTCGGCATACGCCTGATGACGATCATCTCCCGGGAAATTCAACTTGACGTTTTCATTGGTCAAATCGATGGCCTTGGCCGAACTGTCGACAGAATGTACCAGTTTGGCCCCTCCGCGCATGGCATAGAACGAAAAACCTCCGGTATAACAGAACATGTTCAATACACTCCGTCCATGAGCATAGCGCTCCAGCAAGGCACGGTTCTCACGCTGATCGATAAAGAAACCGGTCTTCTGCCCCTTCAGCCAGTCTACGTGAAACAGCAGACCGTTTTCCATAGCCAAATTCTCCGGGCTACCGCCTTTCAGGAAACCGTTCTCTGTAGCCACCAAATCAGCCTTATAAGGCAAAGTAGTCTCACTCTTATAATAAATATGTTGTACCACGTCGCCCATCACGGCATCCAGAGCATCGGCAATCGCCAACCGGTCCATGTGCATGCCTGCCGAATGAGCCTGCATGACCGCCGTATGATCATACACATCGATAATCAGTCCCGGCAAGTTATCTCCTTCGCCATGAACCAGGCGATAGGTATTGTTTTTCGGGTTACCGATCAATCCCAGTGCCACACGCAAATCTTTTGCCACCTGCAACCGACGCTTCCAGAAATCCGCATCAATGGTCTCTTGCTTGAAAGACAATACCCGTACAGCGATACTGCCAATCTGGTAATGTCCACAGGCAATAAATTCCTTCTTGGAAGTATAGACATCCACTACCTCCCCTTCTTCAGGTTCACCTTCCACGCGCGCCAAAGCTCCGGAGAAGACCCAGGGATGGAACCGGCGGAGTGAATCCTCCTTGCCCGGTTTAAGAAATACTTTTTTATAAGCCATATATAACTATAGGTAAATAATCCATTTATCAGTTCAAGTCCTCACTGCCCACAGCCGGGACGGAATCCTCCACTTTTTCGATGACATAATTTCCTGAAGCACGCAAATCCTCCAAATATTCGTAGATACGGACGCAGGCCCAGGCATCTGTTGCCGCATACAACTGCTGTGCTTCGGTCAGCGTATCAGCCTCCCAGTTGGACAAGCGCTGGTTTTTCGAAATCTTCTGGCCAAAGAGCAAGGCATAGATTTTCTGCAGGCTCATTTCCTCAATACCGAAACGAGGCACATAGTCCTGCAGTTCAATCCAATTTCCCACCCGCAGGTCTTTCTGGTTTCTCCGACGGAGCATGGCAAAATCATCCTTCAATGAAAGACCGACCTTCAAGACATCATTTTGCAGGAAATCCTCCAGAAAGTCAGGTAAGCCCAGGCTGTTCAGCCGGAACAGGAAACAAGTATCATGCGTAGACACCTGCAGCAAAGCCACTTTATTGACCGAGCCCTTACGGAAAGAAGGACGTGTCTCCGTATCCACTCCGACAATGGTCCGGGTGTTCAGGTATTCAACCGCTTTCCGTGCCTCCGCTTCTGTATAAATGACAAAGATACGCCCCGGAAAAGTCACTTTCGGGAGCTCCGCTATTTTCTTTTTATCTATCTTGTTCTTTAATAAAATCATGGTTCATCCTGCTTTAAGGTTCATCCTCACCCATATCCAACCCTTCGTATAATTCCTCTTCCGTACAGTTATCCTCGTAGATATCTTCCGAGTCATCGGCCTCCTCCCAGGAAGCATTCCGGCTGTATTTCAATTCATGCAACGGACGCATCACATTCACCAGCCGTTGTCCCCAGTATTCGGCGAACCGTTCCCGGCATACCGCCAATGCATCGTTCATGGTCTGAGGCAATCCCAACTGATAGACACAGATAAAATCCTTCAACACCTGATAGATGTCTGCCAGACCTTCGGAAATCTCCTGACGGATAGGAGAGTCGCTGTATGCCATGTCATCAAGGAACACTTCCAGATAATCGTCTCCATCACCCAACAAAGCCGCTATTTCGGAGCGGAGCTGATTATAGTCGGACTCTGTCACAAACGTCTCCACGTCATCCTCTTCCATGCGTTCACAAACCGGAAGCAGAGAAGCCTTCAAATAAAGCAAGGGTAATACCTTCAACAACTTATCGACAAAGTCACTACGCTTCTGCAAAGAAGTCCGTTCCAGGAATCCACACAATTCAGCCGCTACAGTCACAAATTCAACGGTATTCTTATCAAAGATGGGTTGTATACTTTTTTCCATAATTAAGCATAATAGGCAGGCAAAGATACGAAAAAAATTTTTCATTTTTAGTTTTATTCGTACATTTGCATGATTCTATCTGATAAAATATATAACGACTATGATAAAGAAAAAGAAAGAGACAAAGGCCTCAGAAACCCATGAAGAAAGCCTTTTCTCCAAAGAAAAAATTATCACCGCCATGAAAGGCGAGAGCATCCATTTCGCCCTAGGATTGCTTATGGTGATTTTCGGCGTATACCTCCTGCTGGCTTTTACATCGTTCTTCTTTACCGGAGGAGCAGACCAAAGCCTGTTGGAGCATCCGGAACCGGGAGAACTGGCACGTACGAACAACCAGATACAGAACGTGGCTGGACCACGGGGAGCCCAATTGGCTCAATTCCTTATCAACGGCTGTTTCGGTATATCAGCGTATGCCATCGTCGTGTTTCTGATTGTAGCCGGCATGAGTCTGATGAAAGCCTATCAGTTCAACCTGTTGAAATGGTTCATCGGCTGCAGCATCGTCATGATCTGGTTGTCTTTGGCGCTAGCCTTTGGAGTCCAACCGTTCCTGACCGACTCTTTCATTTACCCGGGAGGCCTGCACGGTTACAATGCCTGCCAGTGGATTTCGTCACAGATAGGAATGCCGGGAATGTTCCTGCTATTACTGGTCACTGCTGTCCTGTTCGCCCTTTTGCTGACCCGTAAGACCATTTGGGTGGTCCGCAAGGCGCTCCGCCCCGATTTATCACGTTTCAAACGCAAAGGAAAGGTACAACCGGAAGCGACTGAAAATTCCGGGAACGATGCCATACATCCAGAATCAGCCGAAACCGTCGAAGAACCTGAGTTGAGACAGCCCGAAGAGCAACAAATGTCCTCTCAGGCTGTAGCGACAGAAGAAGAGGAGAAGGCAGAAGAGGCATCCGAAGATACAACGGCACGCCCTTTTGAGCAAGAGGAGGATGAAGAACCTTCTTACCTTCATTCCTCCCACTCCAATGACACCCGTGATGCACGGGTAGTCGAACTGGAACCAACCATTGCCGAACCGGTTGCCTCCAGACCGACTGTGACTGTAGAGACAACTTCCCAACCGTCCGAGCCCTCGTTTGAAATCAGCGATGAGATACACGAAGACGATGAAATGTTACATGGAGAACTGACCCAGCCGTATAATCCTCGGTTGGATCTGGAACATTACCAGTTCCCGACTCTCGACCTGCTGAAAAATTACGATGACAACGTACCGGCCATCGACATGGAAGAACAGAATGCCAACAAGGACCGCATCATCAAGGTGCTCCGCAGCTTCGGCATTGAAATATCTTCCATCAAGGCCAGTGTAGGTCCCACCATTACCCTCTATGAAATTACCCCGGCCGAAGGAGTCCGTATCTCCAAAATCCGTAACCTGGAAGATGACATCGCCCTCAGCCTTTCAGCCTTGGGCATCCGTATCATCGCTCCGATTCCGGGAAAAGGTACCATCGGTATCGAAGTGCCGAACGCCAATCCGCACATCGTCCCGATGAGTTCGATCCTGGCCAGCCGGAAATTCCAGGAGACGACCTTCGACTTACCGGTAGCTTTGGGTAAGACCATCACAAACGAAGTATTCATGGTTGACTTGGCCAAGGCCCCCCACATGCTGGTAGCCGGTGCAACCGGTCAAGGTAAGTCTGTCGGACTGAATGCCATCGTAACCTCACTGCTTTACAAGAAGCACCCGAGCGAACTGAAGTTTGTCATTATCGACCCCAAGAAAGTGGAATTCGCCATCTATGCACCGATAGAACGCCACTTCCTGGCCAAGCTTCCCGACGGTGAAGACGCCATCATCACCGATGTTACCAAAGTGGTGCAGACCCTGAACTCCTTGTGTGTAGAGATGGATACCCGTTACGACCTGCTTCGTAAAGCCGGCTGCCGAAACATCAAGGAATATAACCAGAAGTTCATCAACCGCCAGTTGAACCCGGAAAAGGGACATCATTTCCTGCCTTACATCGTCATCATCATCGATGAGTTCGGCGATCTGATTATGACAGCCGGCAAGGATGTAGAACTTCCGATCTGTCGTATCGCCCAGTTGGCACGTGCTGTGGGTATCCACGCCATCATCGCCACCCAGCGTCCGACGACCAACATCATCACCGGTACCATCAAAGCGAACTTCCCGGCCCGTGTAGCCTTCAAGGTAGCCTCCATGATGGACTCACGCACCATTCTGGACCGTCCGGGCGCTCAACAGCTCATCGGTAAGGGTGATATGCTTTACCTGCAGGGCAATGACCCGGTACGTGTACAATGTGCGTTTGTCGATACACCGGAAGTGGAACGGATTGCAGACTTCATCAGCAAACAGCAAGGTTATCCTACGGCCTTCATGCTGCCGGAATACGTCGACGAGAACAGTGACTCAGGCAGTGTAGCCGATGTGGACATGAACCGCCTGGACCCGTTGTTCGAAGAAGCGGCCCGCTTGTTGATTTATCACCAGCAAGGCTCCACCTCGCTGATTCAACGTAAGTTCTCCATCGGATATAACCGTGCGGGACGTATCATGGACCAGTTGGAAAGAGCAGGTATCGTAGGTCCGACCAACGGAAGCAAGGCACGCGAAGTTCTCTGCATGGACGAGAACGATCTGGATATGCGCATGAAAGGGCTGAAGGAGTAACCCTCCCCTACCCTTTCTTGCATGAGACCAACAGGAAACTGGAAACCTGAAAAACAAAAACCAATCAAGACATTAACCCAAAAACAAGAAGTATGAAACGAATTTTTCTGATAGGAATCCTGTGGCTGTCTGCCCTTGCAGTGACCTATGCCCAGCAAGATACAAAGGCCAAGAAACTGCTTGACCAGACTACTGAAATCTACCAGAACGCAGGAGGTGTGAGCATTCATTTCACCGGCTCACAAAACGGAAAGCTGCTGCTGGACGGCAACCGTTTTTACCTGGAATGTGGCGGTGTGAAAAGCTGGTTCGACGGACGTACCCAATGGAGTTACGTAAGCCAGAACGAAGAAGTAACCGTCAGCAATCCCACCGAAGAAGAGTTACAGACCATCAATCCATACACTTGGATTTCCATGTATAAACAAAGCTTTAACTATCGGTATGCCGGGCAGAAGACCCTGAAAGGCAAAAGCGGTGAAGAAATTATCCTGACTCCTCAGAAGAAACAGGATATCAAGCAGATTACCCTATTGATTGGAAAGGACCATGTTCCCCAATACATCTGTATCGAAAACCGTCAAGGAGACAAACAGGAAATCATTGTCCAGTCCTACCGAAGCAATCAAAGCTACAACGACCAGATTTTCCGCTTCAACAAACAACAGTATCCGAACGCAGAAATCATTGACATGCGATAAAGCCAAGGCACAGAAAAAAGCTTCATTGCATATAAAATAAGAAAAATATCACTATTTTTGTTTATCAAACATATATAAACTTATCAATTATGACAACAGAACATGTAAAATGCCTGATTATCGGATCAGGCCCAGCAGGATACACTGCGGCTATCTATACAAGCCGAGCTAATCTTTCTCCAGTACTTTACGAAGGCATTCAGCCGGGCGGTCAGCTTACCATCACCACCGAAGTAGAAAATTTCCCGGGTTATCCGGAAGGAGTAACCGGTCCGGTACTGATGGACGACTTGCGTAAACAGGCAGAACGTTTCGGAACAGATATCCGTAACGGCATTGTCACAAAAGCTGATTTAAGCCAGGCTCCTTATCGCTTCATCATAGATGAAGAAAAAGAAATTACAGCAGATACCGTTATCATCTCGACCGGTGCCACAGCCAAATATCTGGGATTGGAAGACGAAAAGAAATATGCCGGCATGGGTGTTAGTGCCTGCGCTACCTGCGACGGTTTCTTCTACCGTAAAAAAGTAGTAGCCGTAGTGGGAGGTGGAGACACTGCCTGCGAAGAAGCCATCTATCTGGCCGGTCTGGCCCGCCAAGTTTATCTGGTAGTGCGCAAACCGTTCCTCCGTGCTTCTAAAATCATGCAGGAACGTGTCTTGAACCACCCGAACATCAAAGTGCTGTTCGAGCACAACGCCGTAGGCCTGTATGGAGATAACGGTGTGGAAGGTATGCACGTAGTAAAGCGTATGGGCGAAGCCGATGAAGAACGCTACGATGTTGCCATTGACGGTTTCTTCCTGGCTATCGGACACCAGCCGAACTCTGAAATCTTCAAGCCATGGGTACAGACCGATGAAGTCGGTTATATCATCACCGAAGGAAATACTCCACGTACCGGAGTCCCGGGCGTTTTTGCCGCCGGCGATGTAGCAGATCCTCATTACCGCCAGGCCATTACCGCTGCTGGTAGCGGATGCAAAGCTGCCATTGAAGCAGAACGTTATCTGTCGGCCAAAGGCATGCTCTAAAAAGTTCAAGTCCGCCTTTCTGTAAGACGGACTTTATTTTTAATCTATACACTATTACCTTATGAGAAAGCACTCATTCAGAAGAGCAGTCGTTGCCGTACTGTTCTTCGGTGGTATCGCCACCGCATTTGCCCAGCAAATGCCCCCTCTTCCAACCGACCCGAACGTCCGTATCGGTAAGTTGGAAAACGGCTTGACTTATTACATCCGTCACAATGAACTCCCCGAAAATCAGGCCGATTTCTACATTGCACAGAAAGTAGGTTCTATCCTGGAAGAAGACAACCAGCGCGGTCTTGCCCATTTTTTGGAACATATGTGTTTCAACGGAACCAAAAACTTTCCTGGAACAGCTCTCCGAGACTGGCTGGAAACCATCGGTGTAAAATTCGGAGCAAACCTGAATGCCTACACTTCAGTAGATGAAACAGTCTACAACATTTCCAACGTACCTGTCATCCGCGATGGCATCGTAGATTCCTGCCTGTTGATTTTACACGACTGGGCAGATGGCCTGACCCTTGATCCGAAAGAAATCGACAAAGAGCGTGGAGTTATCCACGAAGAATGGCGTACCCGTACCGGAGCCATGATGCGTATGTACGAGAAAACATTCCCAATCCTGTACAAGGACAGCAAATACGGTTATCGTCTGCCCATCGGAACCATGGAAGTGGTAGACAATTTCCCACACCAGGCACTTCGGGACTACTACGAGAAATGGTATCGTCCGGACCAGCAGGGAATCATTGTAGTAGGTGACATTGACGTAGACAAGATTGAAGCTAAAATCAAGAAAATCTTCTCACCGATACAGATGCCTGCCGACGCAGCCGAACGCACTTATTTCCCGGTACCGGATAACGAGGAGCCGCTGATTGCCATTGCGAAAGACAAGGAACAGCAGGTGCCCATCATTTACATCTTCCACAAGCATGAGGCTTTTCCGAACGACCAGAAAGGAAATGTAGGTTATCTGGCGGTCAACTACATGTCTTCCATGATAGCCAATATGCTGAATGCCCGTCTGAACGAAATCATGCAGAAGCCGAATCCTCCGTTCATCCAGGCCCTCGCTGAAGATGGGGATTATCTGGTATCCAAGACCAAAGGAGCCTTCACCGGTATTGCGGTAGCCAAAGAAGACGGTATTTTAGGAGCAACAGAAGCTTTGATGCGCGAAATAGAACGTGTCCGTCAGTTCGGATTCACAGCCAGTGAATATGCCCGTGCCAAGGCAGACTACCTGCGTAGCCTGGAATCAGCTTATAACGAACGCAACAAGCAGAAGAATTATACCTATGTCAATGAATATGTCCGTCATTTCATCGACAACGAACCGATACCGGGTATCGAGAACGAATATGCCATCATGAACCAGCTGGCACCGAACATTCCGGTAGAAGCCATCAACGAAATGATGAAACAGTTCATCGGTGAAAAGAACATTACGGTTGGTATTTTCTGTCCTGAAAAAGAAGGTATGAAGTATCCTACAGAAGCCGAAGTAAAAGCCGTCATCAATAAAGTGAAGGCCGAAAAGCTGGAGGCTTACGTCGATAAAGTATCCGATGAACCTTTATTGAAAGAAAAACCGCAGGGTGGAAAAGTAGTGAAGACAGAACAGGGAGCTTTCGGCTCTACCGTCCTGACTTTAAGTAACGGCGTCCGCGTCATCATGAAACCTACCGACTTCAAAGCCGATGAAATCCACATGCAGGCATTCAGTCCGGGTGGAAACTCTTTGTTCGAGGACAAAGATGCGCTTCAGTTCTCCCTGATGAATGAAGTCGTTGATTTGGGTGGTTTGGGCAATTTCAACAACGTAGACCTGGAGAAGGTACTGGCTGGAAAAAGAGCTTCGGCTTCTTCTTTCGTAAATACTTATTCAGAAGGATTGAGTGGAAGTTGTTCACCGAAAGACCTGGAAACCATGATGCAGCTCGTTTACCTGCGCTTCACCGCGCCACGTATGGACCAGGACGCATTCACTTCTTTCATCACCCGTACGAAAGCTGCTTTGGTCAACCAGGCAGCCGACCCGATGGCAGCCTTCCAGGATACACTGACCGTAGCTCTGTACAATCACCATCCGCGTGCCATCAGCCTGAAGGCCGAACACATGGACCAGGTAGATTATAACAAGATTATGGCTCTGTATCAGGACCGTTTCAAGGATGCCAGTGACTTCACGTTCATCCTGGTAGGAAACATCGATCCGGCTACTGCCACTCCGATGATTGAACAATATCTGGGAGCATTGCCGACCATTAACCGCCAGGAAAATTTCCGTGATACGAAAATGAATATCCGCCAGGGCGAATACAACAACAATTTTACCAGAGTACTGGAAAATCCGAAGGCAAGTATCCTGATTATAAACAGCGGAAAATGTACGTACGACATGAAGACCCGTCTGCAGATGAGCATGCTCAGCCAGCTGCTGGACATTCTCTATACACAGACTGTACGCGAAGACGAAGGTGGTTCCTATGGAGTAAGCTGTAGCGGTTCCATCAGCAAATATCCGCAGCCGAAAGCCGTTCTCCAGATTTATTTCGACACAGACCCGAACAGACGGGACAAGATGATCGGACTGATCTACAAAGGTATCGACGATTTCATAGCCAACGGTCCGAAAGCAGAAGACCTGAACAAGGTAAAAGAATACATGCTGAAGACCTACCAGCAGAACCAGAAAGAAAACGGATACTGGTTAAACATCCTGAACGAATATTACTGGGACAACCTGGATATGAATACCGGTTATGAAAACATGGTCAACAGTATTACCGCCGACGACCTGAAAGAATTCGCCAAGAATTTCTTCGGCCAGGAGAACCGGATTGAAATCAGCATGAGTTCACCCGACAACCAATAAGACCAAGAGCCGTGTTATACACTGATATACGTAAACTTCAGAAACTTGACGCAAAGCGGAGTCCGATGTTCGACAAGAACCGCTTTGCCAAGTTCCTGATGTATTTCGCTGTTGCATTCTGGGCAGCATACCTCATATTTTTCGGGGTCATGCTGTCCTTTGCATTTGAAGACGGGTTTCCCAACATGGAACCTTATCATGTACTGAACCAGGTCCTGATAATCTTTCTGATTCTGGACTTCATCTTCCGTTTCCTGTTTCCTACACCGGTACAGGCCATCAAGCCGTTTCTCTTGCTTCCGGTTCCGAAACGGAAAATCATGAGTATCCTGCTGATAGAATCCGGCCTGAACCTGTTCAACCTCTTCTGGCTGTTCTTTTTCATACCGTTTGCCCTGATTACCGTCACCCGGTTCTATGGACTGGCCGGAGTATTGGGATACGCTCTCGGTATCTGGCTGCTCATGGTATTCAACAGCTATTGGAGTATGCTCATCAAAGTATTGATTCGGCAGAAATTCATCCATATCCTTTGGGTTATTCCGGTATACGGCATTCTGGCACTTATAGAGTTTCTTCCTGAAACAGGATGGCTGAGCACATTCACCATGAATCTTGGCGAGGCTTTCATCCTCTGGAATCCCCTCTCCTACCTGGGTGAACTGATTGCCATTTTCCTGATGGCCTACATCAACTATCGGGTACAGTTGAAGCTTATCCACAACGAACTGTCACGCAAGGAAGATACCCATGTCAGACACATCAGCAGCTATAGTTTCTTCGACCGTTACGGCAATGTAGGCGAATACATGCGTCTGGAGCTGAAAATGCTCTTCCGCAACAAATCACCGAAAAGCCAGTTCTGGATGCTGATGGTCTGCGTCGTCATGTTTGCCTCATTCCTTACTTTCAATGTCTATGGAGAAAACAGCCTGATGAACGACTTCATGTGCCTCTACTGCTACATCGTTTTCGGTATCATGACACTAATTCAGGTAATGGCCATCGAAGGAAACTACATTGATGGTCTGATGGTACGGAAAGAAAGTATCTACAACATGCTGCGTGCAAAATATTACCTGCAATGTATCTTTCTCCTCATTCCGTTCCTGCTTTGCCTGATTCCCGTCATCAAAGGTTCCATGCCCTTGCTGATGTCACTCAGTTACCTGTTCTTCGCCATGGGACCGGTATTCGCCTGCCTGATGCAGATGGCAGTTTATAACGACAGGACCATGCCATTGAACGTAAGCATGATAGGGAAACGACAGAACAACAACAAATATCAATCAATCGTTTCCATAGCAGTCATGACCATACCCCTCCTTATCAACCAGGTATTGACTTCCATATTCGAACGTAATACAGCTTACATCATCATGATTCTGTTAGGCTTGGCAGGTTTCCTGACACACCGTTACTGGATATACAACATCTATAAACGGTTCATGAAACGCCGTTATCAGAACATGGAGAATTTCAGAAACACCCGTTAACGAAAGATTTGACTTATGGATATTATTTTAGAAAAACTCAAGAAATGTTATGGCAGCCATGTGGCTCTGGACATTGACCAATATACCCTTACCGGAGGCGAAATTGTAGGATTGGTGGGGAACAACGGTGCCGGAAAGACAACCCTCTTCCGACTCATGCTCGACTTGCTGAAAGCAGATGAAGGTCACGTATGTATCGGCGACATCGAGGTAAGCCGCAGCGAAGAGTGGAAGGAGTTCACCGGTGCATACCTGGATGAAAGTTTTCTGATAGATTACCTGACACCGGAAGAATACTTCCACTTTATCGGCAAGATATGCGGACTCGATGCGGCCACCGTAGACGAACGGCTGTCTGCCTACGAACGTTTCATGAATGGAGAAATTCTGGGACAGAAAAAATTCATCCGTAACCTCTCTGCCGGAAACAAGCAGAAAGTCGGGATTCTGGCAGCCCTGCTCAATCGTCCGCAACTGTTGGTATTGGACGAACCGTTCAACTTCCTCGACCCGAGTTCCCAATCAGCCTTGAAACACCTGCTCCGGGAATATCATCAGGAAACCGGTGCCACCATTCTGGTGTCCAGCCACAACCTGAACCATACGGTAGACATCAGCTCGCACATCATCCTGCTGGAGCACGGCGTAATTATCCGTGACCTGAAAAATGAAGAAGGCAATGCCGAAAAAGAACTGGAAGCCTACTTCGAGATCGAGCAGTGAACCAGTCGGTGAAAACCGCTTTGCCGGCAACGGATTGGAAGATGCATAGCCTGAAACACTCTCAAGTCAGCCTGATTGGCGTGCCAATCAGGCTGACTTCTTCTATCCAAGGATTAAAAAATCTTTGATAAACGGCTATACATTTAAATAACCCAAATTTGCCAGACACTCTTGGCAACAGTTTTCCCTTTTATCGTATATTTGTTAATGAATGAAGACAGAATTGCTTATGCACTATAACACATACATACCTGGCAGACTTCTGATAATGGGAGCATTCATCACACTCCTTTTATCTTCCTGTAGAACGACACGTACTCCACACTATAATTTTCAGGAACTGGCCCGTGCTGCCATCCGCCTGGAAATGGACATCGATGAAAAAGACAATCATGCCCTTTACGTGGAATCCTCCAAATGGCTGGGAGTCCCCTATCGGTACGGTGGAACCAGCAAACGAGGTACAGACTGTTCCGGTCTGACTTATTCCATTTACAAGAAGGTATACCATAAGAAACTGCAACGCAGCTCGGAAGACCAGCGCACCGAAGACTGCCGGAAAGTGACCAAGCGCAACCTGAAGGAGGGCGACCTGGTGTTCTTCCACAACGGGAAAAAGAAACGGAAAGCCAGCCATGTAGGAATCTACCTGAAGGAAGGAAAGTTCATCCATGCCAGCAGCAGCCAGGGAGTGATTGTCAGCGCACTGGACGAGCCTTACTACCGCAGATGCTGGATGCAAGGAGGAAGAATATCCGATTAATTCCGACACACACTCATGAAACATCTGCACATACACGCATTACGTCCCTGCATGCCTTTCATCTTATGCAGCGCCTCCATCCTGCCGGCGGCAGCCCAACAGGGGCAAGACCAAGAGCTGAAACTGAACGAGGATGCCATCAAGATGATTCAGTTTGACTTTACACGTCCTACGGAAGAGATAGCCAAACCCCTGGAGTCACCGCTGGAAAAGAAATGGATGGAATTCCGCACCGACATCAAGATGCCCCGGAGCCTGACGGATACCACCACTGTCAAGAAAATCATCGGTTACATCCGGGCGGAGCCCTACACCATCTGGACCAAATTCGGTGAAGACCCGGTATACGATGTATTGGTAACCGGACGTCCGAAAGAATGGAAAATCTATTGGACACTCAACCCGTTTGGACCTAAGCCGGAAGAGTACGGACGGAGCATGCCTGTCATGCCGGGAGCCAACTACGCCCGAATGGTAGCCCCCATCGGCCCCAGTGCGAGTATCAGCGGAGATATCAACGGATTCCTTTATGATGTGCTCAGCCCACGTGGACGCATGCTTGCCCACAACCGTAAACATGCCAATGCCTGGAAAACCTACAAAGACTACCAGCCTACCAAGGAGGACAGCCTGAAATTCCCCACCTATATCCAGCATGAAAAGGATAAGGTAGAAACAGTGGCCGAGCCCGTTCTGGCAACCCGTTTCGCAGGAGACCAGACCCTCCCCATCTACCAGCATTCTGTTGAAGAGAATGACTCACTGACCCAGGTCCTTATGGATTCCTTGAAGGCAGAAACAGCCCAGCGCAAGGACTCCACTGAAGCGCCCAAGCCGCAATCGGGAGACAACGTAGCCGACTGGTATGACGAAATGCGCCAACAGAAGGTTCAGGATTCCCTACGCCGACTTGAATTCTTCCGCAGGGACAAGACATACCGGAATCAGTATGATGTAGAAAAGGAACAGCGCCGGTTCAAGGAAAAGCAGAATTGACGGAATATTCCCATCAGATATACAGAAAGCCGCCTCATCGAGACGGCTTTCTGCACATGTATCTGAAGGATTAATTACTTTTTGAATACAAAATAAACGGCCAGAATCAGACAGACAAAAGCTGCCAGATGATTCCATTTCAACTCCATCTTGAAAGCGATGACCGAGAAGACGGTAAAGACTACCAGCGTAATCACTTCCTGAATCACCTTCAACTGCATGATGTCGAACGGTCCCCCGCTGTCACGGAATCCCAAGCGGTTGGCAGGAACCTGCAGACAATACTCAAAAAAAGCAATGGCCCAACTGAAGGCTATGACCCCAATCAGCGGCAACGATGCAAACCAGCTGAATTCTTCCCGCATCTTCAGATGACCATACCAGGCGAAAGTCATGAAGATGTTTGAGAAAATCAGCAATACTACTGAATAAATACCATTTGATAGCATATCTCTATTTCTTTAATCATTCTTTTTTATTCCTTTTCTTGTTCTCCGACCTCCACCGGCAACAAATCAGCCTGCACGTTGTTCATGCTACTCCATAGACTGAATCTCGCTTCAGGATTCATCGCCTCCAGCCGTTTCAGCACGTCCTTCATTTCCGAACGGTGCGAATCCTTTTCATACGGACAACTCTTGATTTGCTTGCGATACCCTCTGAGGGCAGCCATTTCCACCAGATCCGATTCATGCACCAGACACATCGGACGGATAATCGTCATATCGAACTTGCGCATCACCAACCGCGGAGGCATCGTACTGAAAGCCCCTTGAAAAGTCATGTTCATCAGCAAAGTCTCCAGAATGTCATCCATGTGATGCCCCAAGGCAATCTTGTTACATCCCTGCTCTTTGGCCACTGTAAACAAGGCTTTCCGACGGTTCCAGGAGCAAAGGAAACACGGAGACTTGCGGTTGTCCGTCGAAGGGTCGAACGATGTCTCGTAACGGACGAAAGGGACTCCCAATCCTTCGGCATACGTACGCAGATAATCCATATCCGACTCGTAGGCAATGTTCGTCATAACTACATGGACAGCCACCACAGAAAACCTCGGCTTATAAATCCGGGAACGGCGGGCCAACAGCTCCAGCAGGGCCAGCGAATCTTTCCCTCCCGACAATCCCACCAGAATCTTATCCCCTTCTTCAATGAGACCGTACTGGACAATTCCTTTCATAAAACGCTGTTCGATGCGGCGCATCAGTTTTGCTTCTTCCGTCAGTTTTCCCATAAGCTTTTCAAAATCGGCTGCAAAATTACATGAAAAGAATGATTTACTCAAGAAAATGAAAAATAGAATCTGCCAAAAGAATGAAATTCCAATATTCTTTGTATTTTTGAATAAATTTCTGACAAAATCTAAACTGAACCCATCATGATGAAAAATAAAACATATATCTTGACTTTAAGCGGACTCCTCCTGGCCGGAGGATTATCGGCACAGACACTCAGCGAAGCACAGAAAATGTTTCTGAACGGAGAATTTGCCCAGGCCAAACCGGTATTCCAGCGTCTGGTAAAACAATCTCCTTCGAACGCCAACTACAATTTCTGGTATGGAGCCTGCTGCTACGAAACCGGAGAACTGCAGGAGTCCATCCCCTACCTGGAGAAAAGTGCGGCAAGAAAAGTCATCAATGCCTACCTCTATCTGGGCAAAGCCTATTACGATACGTACCGTTTCGACGAAGCGGTAGACAACCTGGAGGAACATATCTCCTGGTTGGAGAAGAAAAAGCGGGATACAGCAGAAGCAGAAGAACTGCTGGAGAAATTCCGGATCGGCTCACGTATGTTCCGCGGAGTAGAGAAAGTGGCAGTCATCGACAGTTTTGTTGTCGACAAGACAGATTTCCTGCAGGCATACAAGCTAAGCCCTCAGGCCGGTGAAATCAAATTTACCGGCGAAGGTACCTGCACCAGCTTCACCAACGAGATGGGTGACAAGATGCTGTTGGCCAAGGAAAACGAAGAGGGACAGACCCAACTGTATGCCCAAAGCATGCTCATCGACCATTGGGGAGACCCTGAACGGCTGAACAGCCTGAACGAGACAGGTACGAACCTGAACTATCCGTTTGTCGATTCAGACGGCATCACGGTCTATTATGCGGCACAAGGAGGAGACAACCTGGGTGGATACGACATCTTTGTAACCCGGTACGACTCGGAAGACAACACTTACCTGCGGCCGGACAACATCGGTATGCCGTTCAACTCGCCATATAACGACTACATGTACGCCATCGATGATTTCAATAACCTGGGCTGGTTCGCTTCCGACCGCTTCCAACCCGAAGGGAAAGTATGCATCTATGTATTTGCTCCTAACGATTCGAAAGAAGTGTATGACTATGACCTGACCGGTGAAGAACAACTGGCTACCTACGCTTCCCTGAAGAACATCCAGGCGACCTGGGGAAATGCTGACAAGGTACGGCTGGCCAAACAACAGCTGGCCAAAGCCATGTACCAGCAACAGCACGAACAAAAGGCAAAAGGTGATTTCACCTTCATCATCAATGACGGAATTACCTATCATGTGCTGGACGATTTCCAGTCCAAGGAGGCACGGAAACTCTATCAGGAGCTGTCGCAGAAGCAGAAGGACCTGGAGGCGATGAAGCGTTCCCTGAATGAACAGAGAGACACTTACGCCTCTGCCCAGAAGTCAAGAAAAGACAGCATGACTCCGGCTATTCTGGATCAGGAAAAACGCATCCAGGAGCTGTACAAGGAAATAGAGAAATTGACTTTTGAAGTACGTAATACCGAATTGAAAGCCCGTTCATAAGGCTTTCAATTCCTGATTAATCACTTTTAAACCACTGGTTATGGATATACTGATTCTATTTGTCTTGATTATCGGTGGACTGCTTCTCTTCATTACCGAGGTATTTCTGATACCGGGATTCGGTGTGGCAGGCATTGCTTCTGCCGCCAGTCTGCTGTATGCAATCTATTTTGCGTTCGACACCTTAGGCACCCAAGCCGGATGGATAACATTGGGAGTGGTATTTCTGGGAATCGTCGCCATTACCACCTGGTTCGTCCGCACGAAAACGGTAGACCGGCTGGCAGTGAAGAAAAGCCTGGATTTCCGGCCCGACCCATTGGCAGGCACCGGCCTGAAGGTAGGCGATACGGGAATCGCCCTCACCCGTCTGACCCTGATCGGCAATGCCGAAATCAACGGACACCAGCTGGAAGTCCAGTCGGCCGACGGTTTCATCGACGAACGGACCCCGATTCAGGTCAGCCGCATCAGTAACGGTGTGGTATATGTACAGCGTATCAATCATTGATTTTTATTTACCTTAAATCACAATGCTTTATGGACCCCATGTATTTTCCGATCATCGTCGGCATTGCAGCCGTTGTTTTTCTGGTGATTTTCTTCCATTATGTACCTTTTTTCCTCTGGCTGTCGGCCAAGGTATCAGGCGTACACATCTCGTTGGTACAACTCTTTCTGATGCGTATCCGTAATGTACCTCCTTACACCATTGTACCGGCCATGATTGAAGCCCACAAAGCCGGACTGAGCAACATTACCCGCGATGAGCTGGAGGCACACTACATGGCCGGCGGACACGTAGAGAAAGTGGTCCATGCCCTAGTATCGGCCTCGAAAGCCAACATTGAACTGTCTTTCCAGATGGCTACCGGTATCGACCTGGCTGGCCGTGACGTATTCGAAGCCGTACAGATGTCGGTCAATCCGAAAGTCATCGACACTCCTCCGGTAACAGCAGTCGCCAAAGACGGTATCCAGCTGATAGCCAAAGCCCGTGTCACGGTCCGTGCCAACATCCGCCAACTGGTAGGTGGTGCCGGTGAAGACACCGTACTGGCCCGTGTAGGAGAAGGTATCGTATCTTCCATCGGCTCGTCCGAAAACCATAAGTCCGTACTGGAAAATCCGGATTCCATTTCCAAGCTGGTACTCCGCAAAGGGCTGGATGCCGGAACAGCTTTCGAAATTCTCTCCATCGATATCGCAGACATCGACATCGGCCGCAACATCGGTGCTTCCCTCCAGATAGACCAGGCCAATGCAGACAAGAACATCGCACAGGCCAAAGCCGAAGAGCGCAGAGCCATGGCAGTAGCCTTGGAACAGGAAATGAAAGCCAAAGCCGAAGAAGCACGGGCCAACGTCATCCAGGCAGAAGCGGAAGTACCGAAAGCCATGGCCGAGGCTTTCCGCAACGGAAACCTGGGCATCATGGACTATTACCGGATGAAGAATATACAAGCCGATACGGACATGCGTTCCAGCATTGCCAAACCGGACAGTCATCCGGCCAGCAACGAACCAATCGGTAAATAACCCCTATAAATGCTGCAATTATGAAGACTTATTTTGCTCCTTCGGAACTGCTCATCAACGAAGACGGTTCCGTTTATCACCTGCATGTCAAGCCCGAACAGTTGGCAGACAAAATCATCGTGGTGGGCGACCCCGCACGTGTTGACCTCATTGCATCGTATTTCGATGATGTGGAATGCCAGATTGTCAGCCGTGAGTTCCATACCACGACAGGGACATACCGGGGAAAGCGCATCAGCATCATCTCCACCGGTATCGGTTGCGACAATGTAGACATCGTATTGAATGAAATCGATGCGCTGGCCAACATCGATTTCCAGACCCGCGAGACCAAGGACCGGTTGCGCTCCTTCGAAATCGTACGCATCGGTACCTGCGGTGGACTCCAGCCAGACACTCCGATAGGAACCTACATCTGTTCAGAAGTGTCCATCGGTTTCGACGGGCTGCTCAATTTCTACCAAGGTCGGAACGCCGTCTGCGACCTGCCGATGGAACGTGCCCTGCTGAATCATCTGGGATGGAGCGGTAACATGTGCTGTCCGGCTCCTTACGCCATCCATTCCGACAAGGAACTGGTGGAACGTATCGCCCGTACCGACATGAAACGAGGCATTACCGTAGCCTGCGGCGGTTTCTTCGGTCCGCAAGGCAGACAACTGCGTATTCCGTTGGCCGACCCGCACCAGAATGAAAAGATTGGCAGTTTCGAATACGACGGCCTGCGCATCACCAACTATGAAATGGAAAGTTCCGCATTGGCAGGTTTGTCACGGTTGCTCGGACACCGTGCCACCACAGTCTGCCTGGTTATCGCCAACCGCGTAGCCCAAGAAGCCAACACCGATTATAAGAAATTGATGAACAACCTGATACAGATGGTTCTGGAACGCATCTGACAGATTCTTTTTACAATGACATGGAAGCAAGTTTTAAACTAGACAACTCCTGCAGCAAGGAGACCCGTTATCAGACATTTCTTGAACAGTTCGTTCCACTTATACAGGACGAGAAAGAAGAAATCAGCGTATTGGCCAATACCTCCGCGGCCTTGAAAGAAGCTTTCGGTTTCTTCTGGGTAGGATTTTACCTGATTCGCGACGGACAGCTTGTACTCGGTCCGTTCCAGGGAAGTGTGGCCTGCTACCGCATCCGAAAAGGAAGAGGCGTATGCGGAACAGCCTGGGAGCAGCAGACTACCCAAGTAGTACCCGATGTAGACCAGTTTCCGGGACACATCGCCTGCAGTTCCCTCTCCCGTTCCGAGATTGTAGTCCCCATCATCAGCCGTGGAGAAGTGAAAGGAGTACTGGATATCGACAGTGATCGGCTTAACTCATTCGACGAAACAGACCGGGTATATCTGGAGAAACTCGTCAACCTGTTAACCGATACACTCTACTGATGTCTTTACCTGAAACCATTGAATACCTGTCAAACAGGTAAAAAGACAAACGTTTGTTTTGAATCAAACGAACGGACGAACCAATCAATCCGTCCGTTCGTTTACAGTAAAACTTCGTTCGTCTTTTAACCCCGTCAATGATATCGGAAATTTCCAAAGAAAAAGAGTGAAGAATCCTGCGCTTCGAAGCAAGTCAAGATTCTTCACTCTTCTTTTTATATACTGTTCAGTCCGAATTATTTCTGAGCTTCCTGCTGCTGTTTCAGTTTTGCCTCAATCGGGTCTTTATACTGCGTCTGCAACTTCACCAGTTCAGCCTTCAGCTCTTCCGTAATCTTTTCATATCCCGGCTGGCCGAAGAGGTTATGCATTTCGGTCGGGTCCTCCTTCAAGTCATACAGTTCCCATACATCGATATCGTTGTAGAAATGAATCAGTTTGTAGCGGTCTGTACGTACACCGTAATGACGTTTCACCATGTGTTCTGCCGGATACTCATAGAAATGATAATACAGAGATTTACGCCAGTCGGCCGGTTTCTCACCCTTCAGCAACGGAACCAGCGATACCCCCTGGATGTCTTCCGGTATCGGAGCTCCGGCCAGTTCCAGGAATGTCGGTGCATAGTCGATGTTCTGTACCATCTGCGGAATGTCTCCCTTCGCCTTGAAATCCTTCGGCAGATGCATAATCAACGGTGTATGCATGGATTCCTCGTACATGAAGCGTTTGTCGAACCAGCCATGTTCACCCATATAGAAACCTTGGTCGGAGGTATAGACCACCAGGGTATTGTCCAACAGGCCCTTTTCCTTCAAATAGTCCAATACACGCCCTACGTTGTCGTCCAATGATTTCACCACTTTGGCATAATCGCGCATGTAACGCTGGTATTTCCATTCCGCCAGTTCTTTTCCCTGCGGATTCTTCTTGTAGAAATCTTCAATCAGCGGCTCGTAGAAGGCGTCGTATACCTTTCTTTCTTCCGGATTCAACCGACCTACATACGCCTCGTAAGCCCCTTTCAAGCGCGTATCCTTATCTTTACGATACATCTTGGTATCATAAATAATATCCATATCTTTCAGGATATTCATCTCTTGAGCAGCTGCAGCCGGACGTCCCTCATAATCGTCGTAAAAATTATCAGGCATCGGGAATGTCTTGTCTTCATACAGCGACAGGTACTTCAGTTCCGGCAACCAGTTGCGGTGGATGGCCTTGTGATGGATGAACAGGCAGAACGGCTTACTCTTGTCACGCTGGTTTTCCATCCAGTCGATACTCATATCCGTAATCAGATTCGTAATGTATCCCTGCTTCTGAATGGTATCGTTATCCATGGTTATGAAGTCCGGATTGTAATAATCACCCTGTTCCGGTACAATCTCCCAATGGTCGAAACCGGTAGGCAGGCTGATGAGGTGCCACTTACCGATGATGGCAGTCTGGTAACCGGCCTTCTGAAGCAGTTTCGGCATAGTCTGCTGAGAACCGTCGAACACACAGGTCGTATTATCCGTAAAACCGTTGGCATGGCTGTGCTTACCCGTCAGCATACAGGCACGGCTCGGTCCACTGAGCGAATTGGCTACAAAACTGTTGGTGAACTTGACACCATCGTTGGCGATACGGTCCAGATTCGGTGTTTCGATATACCGCGTATCGTAACAGCTCATCATCTGCGCCGTGTGGTCATCTGTCATGATATACACGATGTTGTACTGTTTGGCAGGTGCTTTCTTTTCGGTACTGCACGAAGCGGTTGTAGCGGCCAGTGCAGCTGCCCCCAAACACAGAATCTGTCCTCCATAGGACTTACTAAATAAATGTTTCATGATATGTTTAGATTTAATTCATGGTCTTCTCTCCTCATTATTTCACACCGGTTGGCGAGTGAGGAGCTATTAGATTTATAACAACTCTAATCAACAGAGCAAAGATATGAAATATTTTAAAAAAACCACGGGTTTTAAAAGAAAATTATTTATTTTTGTAGCCGAATATAATAATATATACCATCGCTTATTATGAAAAAGACACAGTTAACGACATGGGCGGCCAGAGCCTTTCTGGTGTGCTGCCTGACTGCATGTTCGCAGAAAGAAGTTAGTCTGGGAGACCTGAATGTCATCCCACTCCCCCAAGAAATTACAGAGGCAGCCAATGCCGCTCCGTTCGTCATCAACTCATCCACCGTTATCTGCTATCCGGAAGGCAATGAAAAGCTGGAACGTACAGCCCATTTCCTGGCTTCCTACATCAAAGAAGTGACCGGTACGGAAGTACAGGTCTCCACGAAGGCAGGAAAGAACGGCATTACCCTGAGCGTGGACCCAAGCGTCGCCACCGCCAAAGACGGGTATGAACTCAATATCTCTTCCGAAGGAATTACGGTAAAAGGAAATACCGAAGCCGGTGTTTTCTACGGTATCCAGACCATCTACAAGGCACTGCCTATCACCGAAGGCAAAACGCTTGCTTCTCTTCCAGCAGGGACAATCAAAGACTTCCCGACTTATGATTTCCGCGGTTTCATGGTAGATGTAGGCCGTCACTATTTCTCGGTAGATTACCTGAAGGAAATCATCGACATCCTGGCCATGCATAACATCAACTACTTCCACTGGCATCTTACCGAAGATCAGGGATGGCGTATCGAGATTAAAAAATATCCGAAATTGACCGAAATCGGTTCCCACCGTAAGGAAACAATCACAGCTCCCGGTTCCGGTGAATTCGACGGTACACCGGTCAGTGGTTTCTATACCCAGGAAGAGGCCAAAGAAATTGTAGCCTATGCAGCCGAACGTTTCATTACTGTTATTCCGGAAATCGATATGCCGGGACACATGCTGGCAGCATTGGCTTCTTATCCGGAACTGGGCTGTACAGGCGGTCCGTATGAAACGGCTACCAAGTTCGGAGTATTCCGCGAAGTGTTGTGCGGAGGTAATGAAAAGACCCTCCAGTTCGCAAAAGATGTCATCAATGAAATCATGGATATATTCCCTTCTCCCTACATACACATAGGTGGCGACGAATGTCCGAAATACGAATGGGAAAGATGTCCGAAATGTCAGGCAAAAATCAAGGAACTGAAACTGAAAAGTACACCGGAACACACCAAGGAGAACCAGTTGCAGGCTTATTTCATGGGTGAAGTAGAAAAAGAAATCATCAAGCGTGGCCGCAAGATGCTGGCTTGGGATGAAATTCTGGAAGGTAATCCGGCCAAGAGTACTACAGTCATGGCCTGGACCGGTATCAAGGCAGGAATCAAGTCTGCCCAACTGGGCCATCAGACCATTATCTGCCCTATCAGCCACCTGTATTTCAGTAATCCGGGTTACAACCGCCTGAAAGGAGTCAGCAGTGTAGAACGCGTATACAACTTCGAACCACGCAACGAAAAACTGACAGCCGAAGAAAAAGAAAATATCATCGGGGTACAGGGATGTATCTGGACCGAATGGACCAAAGACAGTGTCAAGATGGAATGGCAGATGATGCCACGTATCGCCGCACTGAGTGAACTGCAATGGAGCAATCCGGAGAAGAAAAATCTGGACGGTTTCCTGAAACGCCTCCGCCATCAGCTTGACCTTTATACACTGAACGGTTATCACTACAAACAGGATATCGAAGATGTAACCATGGATATCAATCCGGTAGGCGAAGGCGGTAAAGCTGCAATTACCCTGAACACTTTCGACAATGCTCCGGTTTATTACACGACAGACGGTTCGGAACCAACCGCCGCTTCACAGCAGTATAACGGACCGGTCACCCTCGATGGCAATACTGTCACAGTAAAAGCCAAGGCTATCCGAGACGGCAGAGAAAGCAATACAGTAGAAGAAACTCTGCAATACAACCTGGCGACCATGCGTCCTATCCAGTTGGCATGCACACCCGACCCGAACTATACTTATAAAGGTGCCAATCTGCTGGTAGACGGCCTGAAAGGAGACGACAACTACCGCTCCGGACGTTATATCGGTATCTACGGCGAAAATCTGGATGCCACCATCGACCTGCAGGAAGAAAAAGAAATCTCTGCTGTAACCATCGGTACTTATCTGGTTCCGGGCGATTACATCTTCGGTCTGACGGGAATCGAAGTCTATGTATCTGCCGATGGTAAGGATTTCCGCAAGATTGCTTCCAACACCATTCCGACATTGGAAAAAGGCAGCAAGAACAACGTGCTGGAACGCAAGGAAATCAAGTTCGACAAGACTCCTGCCCGTTATGTACGCATCGTCGGGAAGAATACGCCGGCTCTTCCGAAATGGCACTCAGGTGCAGGAAAGAAAGCCTATATGTTTATTGATGAAATAGAAATCTTCTGATCTTGATCAGATAACAGAAAATACCCTATCCTACTCAGAAATATACTGAACGGGATAGGGTATTTTTTTCTTCTTTCGGACAGCTTTGTTATTTCTGGACAGAATCATTAACTTTGGGAAACCTAAAAGATTCACGACCATGAAGAAAATCAGAATCACCGTTATGCGGATGGCCTGCTACAAGGACTTGATGGAAGAATACGAAAACCCAATGGAACATGCCTGCGACATGCATGTGGGACAGGTATTCATTGCCAACGGATGGGAGAAACCCGAAGGTCTCTGCGAAAGCGCCTGGCAGAGTATGTCTCCCTTTGTAATGACACTGGCTCACGGAGGCACCAATATTTACGAAGGATGGATGAAGAACGAGAGATCGGCCATGATTTCGTGCAACGACGGCTTCCGGCCGGTCAGCTTTCTGCTGGAGGTGATAGAATAAATACTTGATACCGAATAGTTAGAAAAACACAAGGAGCTATATCAAAATAATATAACTCCTTGTATTTATGAAACACAGACTATATATGACAGCCTTGTCCATAATTATATTAGGGATTACATATACGGATTTATCTTTTCCGGCAGGATTTTCTCTTCAAGCAACGTACCATCTACGGTAATACCAAGTGTAACTGTTGTATTGGTACCTTCTCCTTCTACTTTTACCGAAAGGTTGTAACTCTTGGAAGGCTCCAAAGTCAATGTCCCCGTATAAGGATTCTTGAAGGAAGGTAAGCTTACCGTATAAGCCACCTTTCTTCCCGATTCACCAACATTGAAATAAGCCGTCTTAAAAGTATAGTTACTCTTATCGAACGTAAAAGTACGGCTAGTTGCATCAGTCGCATAGAGTTCGATAGAATAAGTAGTGAACATACTGGTTATGTAGTCGCTGAACTTAACGCTTACAGACGAATTCACCACACCACAATTGACCGTTACAGTCTTTGACTCATCTTTGACGATAGCAAAAGACTCTTTTCCACTTACACGTGCTTGTCCCCAACCTTGATTCGCACTTTCCGCTTCAGCCTCTGTACAGCTTTCTGCTGTCAGCACGTAATCCGGACTCGCAGAATACGTAAAGGTTTTTCCTGCAAGGTCGCCATATTTCTTATTAGAGAAAATCTGTTCACTTCCTCGGTTTAAACTAACATTAAACTTATTCACATCAAAATAATACGATGCTCTGGTAGTAATCTCCACTTCCGTTGTATCCACCACAGAGAATCGGATCTCACCCGTCCCCTCGGAAAGCAACGGACTTTCCTCATTCGTACAAGCAGCAAACGAGAACAGTCCCATCAGGAAGAGAATGTATAGGATTTGTTTATGCATAATTTTTTATTTAATTATCTATATAAAACCTCCAATGATTTAAATGTGAGCCAATTAGTGGCCCAATTACTTTCTACTTTGCTATTATGTGATATACAAATTCTATAATTATCCCCGATACTAGTATTATCAGATATTATTGTAAATTGATTATCTTTCGGATTTTGGTTAGAGTTTATTCGTTTAATAGACGTTGTTTTATCTTTAATAGGATTATCAGTTTTATCACTTACACCAGTATAAACATCTATAGAAGGATTTGATATTCCACCTGTAAAATAAGCAGCCTTAGTTGAATAACTAATATTAATCATTTCTGGAACTTGAAAAGCTGGAGAAAAAACATAAGAATTATATTTTATATCAGAAAAATAATATTGAAATAAAATATATCCATGATTATTCCAATATTCTCCAGAACCAACACAAATCCAAGGATTCACAGTATCATCAAATGGAGAATGATTTGTATAATCCCCTTTATATGGTATTCCCGTAACCTCACAATCAACGGATGAAGTTGCGTTGTTTCCATCAAACAAGGCAAAAGCTGTCAACTTGTGTGTTCCCCATTGGAGATTCTGAAATACTGGTGATTCTTCCGTTGAACTTCCACCACTACTCAAAGAATAGGTCACAGAGAATAAATCGGAGTATTTCTCATTATTTAAAATCTCTGGAGATATGTTCGTTGTTGTGGTGATATCAAAGATGCCGGATCCATCTGTCTCATTTGCGGCAGTTGCTCCTTGCGATGTATAAACCGAGTAACTGGTCTGAGCAGAAACTGCTGCTTCAAAAGTAGGCAAAGGCATCGTAACTGTTTTTGCTTCAATCGCAGTTGCCTCCTCACTTACCTCATTTCCGTCAATTGTATAACTATATCTCAATGTATAATTTCCTTGCGGCAAATAAGACCAATCATTCTCTATAGTCATCTCTCCCGTATTAGTGAAGTTGTTGGTAGTATAACTACGTACGATCTCACCTGTTGCATTGACCAATGTTGCCTTCCAGTTTGAAATCAAAGAGAGAGGAACATTGGATAAATCGCCAAAGGAAAGTGAGACCTTCGTTCCATTTAAATAACCTGACTGATCAGTTGTATGTTCAGCTACGGCATTTAAGCCAAAAGAAAACACAGGTATATCCGGATCACACTGAATCACATATTGCGTCTTTGCAGCAACCGAGGAGATAATTGTCCACTCATGCGAATTCTCATGTCCCAATATATTCGTTCCCCCGAATACGGCATTTACCGGCTGTCCGGCCTGTACAAACAAGCAACCGTCTGCATTTTCGTTATCTGCCAGCTTTATTGATGAGTCTCCCGACTTAATAGTCAGAGTCCAAGCTGAATAATGGTTTTGCAGACTCTCACTTACGGAAGGAACCAACATAGCATTTGCCAAAGAAGCATTTATAGTTGCTTCCGTTGGTTTTCCTGGATAGATCTGGACAGTGGAAGAACCGGAAAAGTAAGGTGTATCCTGTATCGGTTCATTCTCTCCACAATAAGCGGTTACCGTATATCCTCCAGCCATCAATTCGATTCCTTCCTCCGTCAGTTCGCTGTATTTTTTAGGGAAGCCCTCCACAGAACTGTTTCCCTGACGAATATCAATCATAAAATCAGTGGTCTGCGGTATCAAATCTGTAGGAAGCGATACAGTTTCTGCTCTTGAAGTAGATGAAAGTTCCACATCGATACTTCCCAGTGCCAGACGCAAATATCCTGTTCCCTCTCCATTCTCTGAATCAAAGGTATCATTGGTACAAGCTACCAGCAGCAATCCGATCAATCCTGTATAAAAGACTTTGATGTATCTCATTGTTATAGAATTATTCGCTTATTTAATCATAAATCAATTCAAAGTTATCTATCAATAGCTTACTGCCTACACCTCCCGTGAAATAATCACCATATTTACTAGCAGATGCTACTACCAGAATATATTTAGGAGTACGGTTCGTATAACGGTAATCTAGTACCAAATCTTTTTGCTGGTATTGACTGTCTGAATTCCCGCTAATATACTCGGCATAAGCTATAACGTGTGAATCGTTTTTATCAAACAGCTGACGTTCACTGGGACGTGTACGTATTTCAAGCGGTTGGTCCCAGTCTGTCAAGGCAATATAAATATGACAGGAGTCAGGTTGGCCTTTCAAATATGATAATGCATCCTCACCTATCTTATCAATCGTAGCAGAAGTATATTTATAATTGATACGCAACTTGGAAGGGAAAGAGCTGAATTCACGACCAAAACTCAAAACGCCGTTGGTAACATCTGTACGTACATAAGAACCCGTAAAAATGTTACCTGCAGCAAGTTTCATTACAACCCATCTAGTTTCAAGTGAAGCTGCTTTACCCGATCCGTTACATGTTTCAGAAGTAGGTATGCTGTTACTATCGGCTATCGTCGTGGCACCTCTATTTCCCGTATCCCAAAAAGAAGAAGTAGACCACGGTTGCCATAAAGTGCCATTTACAGCCGCTTCAGATGACCAGTCATCAAAACTGCCATTTTCCAATGGAGTAGCCGCCACCGTGATAAAGCTCTGTTCCTCACCAGCCGTTCCATCAACGCTTACCCGATAAGCATAAGCTGTTCCTGGCGACAAATTCGAAAAAGAAGCCGAATAAGAAGTACCTTTTACTGTTACTGCTGATGCGGGAAGCTGGCTCCATGAGGTTGCAGCCTGTTTTTTATATTCCACTACCGGCGTCTTGCCGCTCTGGATACTGCCGGTCAGCGTAGCTGATGTACACATAGGAAAAACACTAGACGAGCCCGATTGTGAATCATCGGAAGCATGATAAACATATACCGTCCATTTGTACCACGTATCTTTGTCCCATCCATAACTGATATGAAAATCTCTTGGAGACGAAAAATCGAATGTAGCAAAAGTTGTAGGATCCGGATCCACCGAACCATGTTCTCCTGCCAAGTTAAAAGTTGTAACAGCCACAGCATTCAGATCCTGCTCGGGAGCCACATAAACAATTACCTTATTTGTATTTACATCAATAACTGGATCTCCAATCTGGTTCTCAAGTACAATGGTACGTTCCAATAACTGTTTGACTGTAACGGTCCATGTATAGTCCTGATATGTACGCAACAGAAACTTTACCGGCTGAGAAAAATTCATCCGTGTATCCATGGATAACGGTATATCATCCAGCGATTCAAAACTAGTCCGAGGAAACTTATCATAATTTTTGCAAGCCGCCGAATCTGGAAAAATTTCAACCTCCATATTAGTGGAAGAGGCTACCAGTTTTGTAATTTTCAAGTTACTGATATCAACGGCATCATTAACAAACAATGTCACTGAACGGTCCTTGGTATTAATGGTAGCCTGCGCATTTCCTCCCTCCGTCTCAGCCCGCTGACCTTCCACTTCAAAAGAAACAATATTTGCCTCTTCTATCGGATAAGGAATATCATTGCGAATGGCACACGAAGTCAGTACAGCCGTACAGTATAACATATATATTAATTTATTTATCATCTTTCTACTGATTTAGATAACGGTTGTTACAGATAAAAAGTCATTCCAATATTAATTGAGAACAGATTGATTTTAAAATTTCCAGAAGAAGTCCGACGCATTCCGGTTTCTACCTGATTGGTTTTCTGATCCTGCCATTTAAATTCAAATCCCATTACGTCCATGGAAACTTCTACAGCCGCAAAATTAGTAACAAAAGCAGTCAGCCCCGGAGCAATACCAATCTGCAAACTATGTGCCCGTTCGAAAGTTCCATCGTACTCAGTCCCGGAACCGGTGGAATTCTTGCCAGTACTATATCCATAAGACAAACGGCATTCATTAAACAAACCGAAAATCTTGCTTCGACCAACAGGCATATAAGAACGCAAGAAGCCGGAAACTTCATACTTATGCTCCAGATAATACAAATCTTTTAGGCTGATATTAAAATCATCTCCCAGATTCAATTCAAAGTTTCCCATATCCAGGTAATTCCGGTTATAAGAAAAACGGACTCCTGCAGCTAAATTATTACGAAAGAAATATCCAATATAAGGACTCACTTTAAAATTGTAGCCATTTCCTTCAATATTCTTCAAGACCAAGAAGTTCAAATTTTCTTCCTCGTGTTCCGAATAGGAAACACTACCTCCAGTCATCCATTGGCCTTTGGGGATAAACACCCGTTCTTGTACCTCTCGGTCTATACGCTGTATTTTACGCTTCTGTGCCTGGACAGCAGTCACTGTTGTCAGGAACAATATACTAACTATCAGTATTCTTTTTATCATCAAACAATCTTTTTTATTTCGATATCTACTTACCATTTAAAACCCAAACAAGCCCTTCGACTTTCTTTTCACAAAAGCCAAAGGGTTGTCCTTCTCTTCAAACTCCAATCAAGTATAAAAGTTACTTATTTTCCCAAACAGTCGGTGTACCTTCGTATACCAAAGAGAAATCATCGACATACAACAAGCTGTTATCTCCACCGGTCATATAGTCACCATATTTGCTGGCACTACATACGATGATGATGTGAGTAGGCTGTTCGCCGAACTGACTCTCTTTATATTTCAAAGGAATCGTAAACTCAGTGTAATCAGATCCTGGAGTAGCAGCGCCGGAAGGAAGTTCACCGTAAGCGATAATATTATCATCACCTTCATAATCAATATACTCTTCTTCCTTGTTGTTATTGAAAGTAAAGGTTTTCTTTGCTAATGCAATAAAAATAGCGCATTGATCCATCGTTTCATCCTTAGTAATTTCAACCCCTTCCGGTACCCGACTTACACGATTGATCACCTGTGGGGTATACATATAATATCCGTGTAGGGCAACAGGGCGTGAAGTAAACGGTTTGCCGAACTCCATATTTGCAGACATACCGCTAAGTCCCAGGAAACTACCTGTATACAAGCTGGCTGCAGCTAAAACACCCAGTTTATTCGTTGTCTGCAATTTTGCAGCATAAGCACCTTCACCTGTAGTATGCACAGGAGACTGAACACCGGTTGTCGGATTAACAGCACCACCAATAGCTCCTATACCCTGAGTAGTACCAGGATTACTTGTATTCCAGAAAGAAGTTGTATTGCCGGCTTCTTCGGCAGAACCCGGATATATAGTAGATCCGCTTTCTGACCAGAGGTCAAAATTACCGTTATACAATGCAGCCTGCGCGTCAGTAGCTGCTGTTGTAAATGACTGGGCGGCTCCAATTACGACCTCATCTTTATTAACCAGACGATATTCATACTCGGTAGAGGCCGTCAATCCAGTTGCAAATCCAGTATACGTACCCTCCTTTTCTGTAGCAGACACATCGGTCCATGGGCTGTCCTCACCACCGGATGCTTTGGCACGGAATTGGAATTTCAAACCTTCCAAACTCGTTCCAGACTCAGCAGATACCGATTCTGCCTTCAGATAAGCCAATCGGTCCCACACTCCGGCACTTAACGTAGTCCTATTAACAGCCTCTGGTGACACTGTAAAGGTATAAGTGTATTCATGGGTAGTCGGATCTACTGTCACTGTAATGTTACTGCTTCCTGTTTCTGCCAGTTTATAATTCAAAATGTAATGATCACGAGCTTTTACATCAGTAAACTCCTTCTTCAAAGAATTAGTCACACCATTATTGTTAGTTACTGAAATTTTAGAGAACAAACTGACCACCGGGAAATAAGCCGACCGGGTTTCAGATGTTGTAAAATTAAGCGGTGTATATTTCCCTTCCACATCTCCTACTTGAATCGTCATAGATTTAAATTTACTGACAAAGTTAGAATCGAACTTAACAGTAACCTTCACATTGGCCAACGTACAAATCACCTTTTTCTGGATTTCCTTTCCATTCTCTACTGTCACCGTTTCAGAACCTGCATAATACGGAATATCAAAATCAGCAGCCTGACCATCAAAGCCGTTTGAAGCAGCCTTAATTGTATATACACCTGGTTTCAGAGCTATCAGTGAATCTTTCCACAATGTCCAATCTTCTGTTTTCTTTACCACCTGACTGTTAGCGTCTACAATCTGTACCGCAATCTGTTTTGGCTTATAATCTTCCGGTACTTCACTCCGACTATTGGTCAAATTATTTTCTCCTACATTCAAACGAAGATAGCCAACTGAAGTTGATTCCAGTTCTTCCTTTTGACAAGCGAACAAGGAAAGAGTGATTAATAACAATAAAACATAACCTATCTTTTTCATCGTTTTTCACCGTCTTTATCATTTCACAATCACACCTAAACTGGTAGAAGCTGTTTTTCCATTATTATCTTCCACCGTAATCTTGAATACATGACCTTCCGAAGAATCTGTAGCACCCATTTCTGACAATAGACTAAAGAAATTTCCTACTGGGAAAATATATTCCGAATCACCCTCAGATGGTAATGAGATTCCCATTTCGGAAAAGACAGCACCCAATGTTTCGTTTCCAATCAGTTCAAAAGGGTCTGTACCGAACATTTTACTAACAATGCTCGTAAACATCTCATTTCCTGGAACAATCTGTACCTTTACACTCTTTATACCTGCCTCAGCTGTAATTGTAGCATCTGCATTCTTCTCTGCATCACCCGGTAATGTGTAGGTACTCTGCGGAATAGAAATAGAAGGAATGCTAACTTCAGGCTTTTCAGAATCTCCATCTCCTTCTTCTCCACCATCCGGTTCGCTAGGCTCTGTTACTTCATCATCACCTTCCACCGGAATTTCTACCACATCTTCCTGTTCATTATCATCAAAAGATATCTGTACAGTCACCTTGATACCAGTTACCCCATACGGATTTTCAGGATCAGAAGGCTCTCCAGGTTCCATGGTAACTGTAAGGGCATCACTGCCACCCCAATAATCTGAGTCTGCATCATCAGGTTTCGTTATAGAGCGATCTTCTGATACTTTTATTCCATTCTGTGTAACAGCTTCTACATGCATTATAATAATTTTCACATCATCAGCAACCAACCAATATTTTGCTTTGGGATTCAAATCCGTTTCATCAAAAGTCAAGACATTAGCACTTCCATCGGAAATAGTAATATCCCATTCCTTAAAAGTCTCCGAGAATTCCGGATCATAAATCAACTGAATCTTAGTATTTTTCATTGTACACTCCACTGTTGCCTTGGCCTCAACTTCTTTTGTAATAACCAGATTTGTTTCTCCCGCATAATAGGGAACATCCATCAAGGCCTTTAGTTCCGCATTGCTATGTGCAGAAACCGTATAGCTACCCACAGGAAGAGTTATCGGAGATTCTTCCTGCAATTTAGTATAACTCTCGAAAATTTTAGTATATTCTATATCTATTCCCTTTATTTCTATCGGGAAATCATCAGTACCTACAGAAGGAGTAACAGAAGTCACCTCATCTGTTCTTGTTTCCTGTCCTAGGGCTACATTTAGATTCAGATAACCCACTTCAGAAGGAACACTCCCTGTATTACCTTTCAACTCATCTTTCATCTCACATGAAACCAAACCAGCTATCAACAATAAACCGGCTATCCATATTATCATTTGTATTTTTTTCATCGGTCTTATTCTTTATTTAGTCTCACTTTGCTGCTCATCTATCCACTCAGAAGGAATCTCAATATCCACTGGAATATCATTGGTGGTTTCATCAACATCGATGACAATACCCAAATTACCTTGCGATACAGTTGGAACAATCTTCATCTTTAAAGCTTCATTGGGGCTCAATTCGTATGACTTATCAATTGTAGTAGTTTTACTTTTCTTGTCTACCAATGTAATCACAGCTTTCACTGATTCTTTCTGACTAACCTTTAAATAAACAGGATCTGTATTAGTCTTTGTCCAAACAAACGAAGCATCCAGATCAGCATTCTCATTCGCTATCGCTAAAGTATGGAAAGCAACCGAATAATCCTGATAGTATTCAGCCATTTTTGTATCAAATTCTACTTTCACACGTGCACAAACAGGCTGACAAGTCACTTCTACTTGTGACTGATCACTATTAACATTGAACGTCTTAATACCTTCAACATACATCCCGGTAGTAGAAGCAGCCTTGTCTTCTCCATAGAAAGCTTTCAGTTCATAACCTCCATTAGTCAATTCTATCACTTCCTCCGGTATATCAGCATATTTCCACTCCATACCACTAACCACCTTTCCATCTTTCAAAATTTGCACCGTATAATTATCCAGATTGGAATAAGCTGATTCATCCACCGCTCTGGATTCAAACTGTGTATCGGTTAAAATATTCAGACTGACAGTTCCATAACCATCGTTATTCATTGGGATGTCCTCCGTCGAGGAGCAGGAAGCCATCAAAGAGAGCATCGCACATACTCCCACGGCATTTAAAAAGACGTTTCTCATCATTATTTAAATTTTCTCTATTTTCTCAGTTTTTCACTGTGCAAAATAACGACAATCCACTCACCCCTACAAGGTCTGTTTTTTTTATTTTTCGCCAATTTTTCGAGAATCTACCCACGAAATCAGGACCCCAATTGTTCCATTTTTCATTTTCGGGGATTTTCAGACAAGAGCTCTCCACACAAAAGAACCGGACTCTCTGCTATTTGAAAGAAACATTTTCCATCGACTTTCAACATCGCAACATCCCCCTATTATTTTTCAACCGGCTGTTACAAGCTGAACAGGTCCAACCACTTAGCCAGCTGTCAATCAGAGTATTTTCATCGCTATCCATGCACAAGCTTCCGCATCGGCCAGTGCATGGTGATGGTTCTCCAACCGGTAACCACAAAGAGCCGCCACCGTATGAAGCTGATGATTCTCCGCCTTCGGGAAGGCACGACGGGAAGCCCAAAGGGTATCGTAGAACGTATAATCGGGATAATCCATGCAATAACAACGGAACACCGCTTTAAGGCAACCTTCATCAAACGATTTGTTGTGTGCCACCAGTGGAAGTCCTTCTATCAGCGGAGCGATCTGCGCCCAGACCTTCGGAAAAACCGGAGCAGAGTCGGTATCTTCCCGGCAGAGTCCGTGCACCCGTGAACAGAAATAGGTATAATAGTTGGGCTCCGGCTGAATAAGGGAATAGAAGAAATCCACTATTTCGCCGTTACGTACTACGACTACGCCTACGCTACAGACACTCGTCCGCTCGCTGTTGGCGGTTTCAAAATCAATCGCTGCAAAGTCTTTCATCGTTTGGTATTCTTATGTATTAACGCTGCTGTAAAAAACAACAATCATAATTCCGGCTCTATCACATGAAAAAGCTGTTTTTCCATAATAGAATAGAACTGTAATAACAAGAATCATGGTTCCGGCCTTAGTTTTGAGGCGGTTTTTCTTTTTGTTACTTTTTCTTTTGGGCGGCCAAAAGAAAAAGTAAAAGCAATTACCTACCATCAGTCAAAGGTAGCGAATAAAAACGGATTTATCAAAGAGAAAAAGCTGACACAGAAGTTTTTTTCATCGGAGAAATTGACACTTTCAGAGATTCTGAGTACTTTTGAAAAACTTAAAATAAAAGAATCATGCTAGCCTATACCTATATCGAACACGGCAAATTCTCCCTGCTGGAGAAACCCGTTCCTCAACTGAAAGACCCGAAGGATGCTCTGGTACGCGTCACCCTGGGAAGTATCTGCACCAGCGACCTCCACATCAAACACGGAAGTGTACCACGTGCCGTACCCGGCATTACGGTAGGTCATGAAATGGTGGGTGTCGTGGAACAGGTCGGCGCAGACGTACACAACGTAAAACCCGGCGACCGGGTAACCGTCAACGTAGAAACCTTCTGTGGAGAATGTTTCTTCTGCCGGAACGGATACGTGAACAACTGCGAAGACCCGGACGGCGGATGGGCCTTGGGTTGCCGTATTGACGGCGGACAGGCGGAATACGTCCGTGTTCCCCATGCCGACCAAGGGCTGAACCGCATCCCCGACGAAGTGACCGACGAACAGGCGCTTTTCGTAGGCGATATTCTGGCTACCGGATTCTGGGCAGCCCGTATCTCGGAAATCAAGAAAGACGATACGGTACTCATCATCGGAGCCGGACCGACAGGTATCTGTACCCTGCTCTGTACCCTGCTGAAACACCCGGAACACATCATCGTCTGCGAACAATCGGAAGCACGTGCCCGCTTCGTCCGGGAACATTATCCCGATGTTTCCGTAGTCGGACCGGAAGCCTGCAAGGAATATGTCCGGCAGCACAGCCGCCACGGAGGTGCCGATGTTGTCATCGAAGTGGCCGGAGCAGCAGATACATTCCAGTTGGCATGGGAATGTGCCCGTCCGAATGCCATCGTCACCGTTGTAGCCCTCTATGACCAGCCACAGATACTTCCGCTACCGGACATGTACGGCAAGAACCTTACCTTCAAGACCGGCGGCGTGGACGGATGTGATTGTGCCGAGATTCTCCAGCTGATAGCCGAAGGGAAGATTGATACGACTCCTCTCATCACCCATCGTTTCCCGCTGGCTGATATCGAAGAGGCTTACCGTATTTTCGAGAACCGCCTGGACGGAGTGATTAAGGTTGCGATAATGGGGGTATGATTTTACTTTTTCTTTTTGGTGTCAAAAAGAAAAAGCTAACAAAAAGAAAAAACACCGGCTTCCGTTTTGAAGCGGCTCCGGAACAGCTTTCGTCGGAAGCGCAGGAACTCGCTTCGCTCAAACAGCCTGCGCTTCTTTTCGCCGAAATCCATTCCTACACTTTTCGCCTCAAAACTAAGGCCGGAACCTTTTGTCTTTTTAAGCGATTCCCAACAGTTCGATTTCGAAAATCAGGGTCGAACCGCCGGGAATACCGGGTTGTGAGAACTTGCCATATCCCATTTCGGAAGGGATGTAAACTTCCCACTTATCGCCAACGCACATCTGCTGCATGGCAATAATCCACCCTTCTATCAAGTCACTCAACCGGAATGCGATGGGAGCTCCACCCCGACTGCTGTCGAACTTCTTGCCGTTGATGGTCCAACCGCTATAATGGGCTGTCACGATGCTCCGGGGAGTAGGATGCTTGCCATCGTCGGCTCCCTTCGTCAATACCTTATAATAAATGCCTTTGGGCAACGGTTGCACCCCTTCTTCGGCAGCCTTTGCCGCCAACCAATCCTTGTTGGCCTGGATATATTCTTTCTTTGCCATATATTGAATAAATTGAAAAACGTGGATAAAGATAGGTATTTTTCACTACCTTTGAAACTGGAAGACCTAACGAATATTGAAACCAGAAAGAAAATCCATGCGGATGGTCTGTCAGGTTTCCCCGTCAACTCCCTGTTGAGAGTCATCGGATACGGGCTTTACATGTCTTTTAAACGACGAATAAAAACCTTTTAAATACAGTTTCTATGAGAAAGAATTTCGGAACAAAAACCTGGTTGTACCCCATGCCTGTATTCATTGTGGCAGCGTACGACGAAAACGGTGTCCCCAATGCCATGAACGCAGCGTGGGGCGGTATCTATACAGATAATGAAGTGGGCATCTGCCTGTCCGAAGGCCACAAGACCACGCAGAATATCCTGGCCACCAAAGCCTTCACCGTAAGCATGGGCACGGCCGAGTTTGTGACCGCCTGCGATTACGTAGGCATTGTATCAGGTAATAAGGAAGCGAACAAAATAGAAAAAGCAGGCTTTCACACCCAAAAGTCGGAATATGTCAACGCTCCCCTCATCGAGGAACTGCCGATGACACTGGAATGTGAACTGATCTCATACGACCCGGAAACCTGTCACCTGGTAGGCCGCATCGTCAATGTATCGGCCTCCGAAGAAATCCTGGATGAAAGCGGAAAAATCGACCCGACCAAGCTGAAGCCAATCACTTACGATCCCATCCATCACAAATACCTGGTGCTGGGCGAACAGGTAGGCAACGCTTTTGCCGACGGGAAGAAACTGGTCTAATCCTTTTTCGAATCATTACTTTTGAAACTGACCGAATATGCCATGCTACCTGTTGAGCAAGGACGAGCAAAGCCATACCCACGTCGTTCCGTTATTGACCCGTAAAAAATAAACAGATACATGGAAAACAGAAGACTGTCGGCTTCCATAGCCCGAAAAATCCAACGGATGCTGGAGGGAGAAACCCTTCCTTCCAGTACCCTTCCCTCCTGGATAGCCCAGGAACTGCTGGAAGAGGGGTTGCTCAGTGTATTGTCCAAAGGCAGCCGGAAATCTTACCGCCTCATTGATGCGGAGGCTTGCATGCAGTACATCGGCAACCGGTATACCGGCGGAGCGACGCTGTCCCGATGGATAGAAGCATTTCGGCGATTTCAACCTGGCGGGTATCCACATCTACCTGACTGAATTCTATCGGTTCCTGGGAAACCGGGCCTCGTTCTTCGTACCGACAGATCTGGAAGAAAGGCTGAAGAACGGCAACAGTACATTGTACAATAAGCAGTACGCCTACTATAAAGAGATGAAAGTCACCGACCCTCGTCTGGAACCGCTTGTAGAAATGATCCATCGCTACCGGCGGGTCTACGAACAGGAAGGTTACCTGGAATAAATGATGCCCGGACATTGCCGGAATCTCCCCAACAATCCGTACCTTTGCCTCCTCATGCGATAAACTTATGAAACTGACCTATCTTTTCCATAGCGGCTTTGACCTCGAGACAGACCGGTGCATCCTGGTATTCGACTACTGGATGGACCCTGCCCACGTCGTCCCTCGGCTTCTGAAGTCGGATAAACCGATGTATGTCTTCTCCAGCCACTTCCACGAAGACCATTTCAACCGTGACATTTTCTCCTGGAAAGCCGAAAAGTCCAATATCCGATACATCCTTTCGAAAGACATCCTGAAACGGCGCCGCGCGCGGAAGGAAGAGGCCGATGTGTGGCTGGCCAAAGGTGGAACCTGGCAGGACGAATGCCTCCACGTAACCGCTACAGGCAGTAACGACAGCGGTGTATCATGGGTCATCGAAACGGACGGACGCTTCGTCTTCCATGCAGGCGACCTGAACAACTGGTATGCCCGCTTCCTGACCGACGATTATCAGGGAGGCCTCATCCATAGTCCTGAGTTCGGTACGGACATCGACCCGGAAAAGGAAGAGAAACTGTTTCTGGGAGAGCTGAAGGATATCCGGAAACTCACGGACCGTTTCGACATAGCGATGTTTCCCGTAGACGGACGCATCGGCAACGGTTATACCCGGGGCGGACGACAGTTCATCGAACGCTTCCAGGTAGGATTGTTCGTTCCCATGCACTTTGTGGCGAGCGGTTTCGAATCGGCTGCCCGAATGAAGGAATTTACTGATGCCCGTAACATTCCCTTCTGGAGCATCGACAAAGAAGGAGCTTCCATGGAATACTAAACACGAATAAAAACAGAACATGAAACAGATAGAAGTAGTAGCGGCGGTCATCTGCCACAACGGAAAATTTTTCGCCACCCAGCGCGGTTATGGCGAATTCAAAGACTTTTGGGAGTTCCCCGGAGGAAAAATGGAACCCGGTGAAACACGTGAAGAAGCTCTGAAACGGGAAATCCGCGAAGAACTCGATACGGAAATTTCAGTCGATACTTTCCTCACCACGGTAGAATACCCCTACCCTGCTTTTCACCTGACCATGCACTGCTTCTTCTGCTCCGTCCGCTCCGGTCACCTGGAACTGAAGGAACATGAGAATGCAGCCTGGCTACGGTTGGAGGAACTGGACAGCGTAGACTGGCTACCGGCCGATGTGGAAGTGGTGAAGGCGATAAAGAATCATTGATGCTTCTCCTGATATTCATTCTGCGAATTCTGATTTCCGGCCTCAGATGGATAAAGTCACTGATTTTTTCACCTTAAAACAGCAAACCAAGTTTCTTTTGCTGATGAGTCATCGTTCATGGTAGGGACGGGGTCAGCCTGCCCGAATGCATCCATATTACTGAACAACCCTAAAATCAATTTACCACATTTCCTACCAATTTTCCTCCCAAAAATCACCCTTCATATCATTATATTTTGTATTTTCAACCGATAAATCCGATTATTATGCTGAAGAAGGGGATATACGAAAACATCATCAATCAGAGAATGGAGCGGGAAATACACACTGCCGAAACGGAAAACCTGGTTTGTGTACGTGAAGAGATAGACAATACCGAAGCTCCACAAATGCTGGCGGACTACCTGGCCAAAGCCATCCGGCAGAAGCTTCAGGAAACGGAAGACCTGCAGGACCGCATGGCAATCATCAACCGCATCCTGACAGAGTACGGACTGATAGAAGATGTACAGATCACCGACACCTCGAACCTGCTGATGGAAGTGATGACACAAGAAAAGAACCTGCTCCAGCAAAACAGCCGTTCCGAAACAATCCGTCCCCAATCAGGTTTCCGGGTAAGCAACCTGTTTACCGGCGGAAACAGTGCCCTGTCACTGGGAGAAGAAATCAGGCGGGAAATAGCCAGTGCGGATGAAATTTACTTTATCGTCTCTTTCCTGAAAGTGTCCGGTCTTCGTCTCCTTCTTGAAGATCTGAAAAAATTCTGTGAACGCGAAGGGACCCGCCTGCGTATCATTACCACAACATATTGCGGTGCCACCCAAGGCAAGGCCATCGAGCAGTTGTCCCAACTTCCTCATACCGAAATCCGAATTTCTTACCAGACCGAAATCGAACGTCTGCATGCCAAAGCTTACATCTTTGTACGGAATTCCGGTATGCATACGGCCTACATCGGTTCATCCAACCTGTCCAAGTCCGCCCAGACCGACGGACTGGAGTGGAACATGCGCGTCACCAGCGTAGAAAATCCGCACATCATCAAGACCACCCTGGCCACTTTCGATATGTATTGGAACAGCCCGAATTTCGAGGACTTCCGCATCGGAGGCATCCGGAAATTCAACGAAGAACTCCAACGGAACAGCTTTCGGGAAAAAGCCGATAACCTTGTCTACCAACGTTTCTCCCTACTTCCGCATCAGAAAAAAATACTGGACCGTCTGAAAGTGGAACGCGAAGAACGGCAGAATTTCCGGAACCTGATTGTGGCCGCTACCGGAACCGGAAAAACCGTCATTTCCGCTTTCGATTACCTGACCTTCCGGCGACAAGCTGTACAAGAAAACCGTAAGAGCCGCATCCTTTTTACTGCTCACCGGGAAGAAATTCTTCGTCAATCCCTGAAGACTTACCGCAGTGTATTACAGGATACTAATTTCGGCTCTTTGTGGGTGGGCAACTACCAACCGCAATCGGCAGAAGACTACGGACATCTCTTCGTATCCATCTCCATGTTCAATTCCCGCTTCGAACAGCTGTTCGCCCAATTACCGCCGGATTATTACGACTACATTGTCATCGATGAGGCCCATCACAGTCAGGCAGACAGCTATCGGAAGCTTCTCTCGCACTTTCATCCACGGTTACTCATCGGTCTGACCGCCACTCCGGAACGTATGGATGGCAAAGACCTCCGACCGGACTTTGGAGGACGTATCAGCGCAGAGATACGTCTGCCCCAAGCTCTCCAAGCCGGTCTGCTCACGCCTTTCCAATACCTCTGTATTGCCGATGATACCGATCTGAGCGATGAATCACTCTGGAGCGGACAACGGTACATCACCGAACGTCTGGCCGACAAGCTCTGTCTGCCGGAACGGGCCGGACACATCGTAGAAGCCCTGCACCGTTACCTGGCCGACGAATACACCTGCCGGGCTCTGTGTTTCTGTGTCAACAAGCGGCATGCGGATTTCATGGCCGAACAATTCCAACGGTACGGATTCAATGCCCGAAGTCTGACCAGCGATACTCCACAGCCACAACGGAAGCAATTGGCCGAAGACCTCCGTAACAGCAGGATACATTACCTCTGCGTAGTAGACATCTTCAACGAAGGTGTGGACATCCCCGAAGTCGATACGGTATTGTTCCTCCGCCCCACCGAAAGTCTTACCATCTTCCTGCAACAATTAGGTCGTGGCCTACGCCTGTCCCCAGGTAAAACGGAACTGACTGTCCTCGATTTCGTAGCACAAGCCAATCAGAAATACGATTTTGCCGGCAAGTTCCGTGCCCTCTCCCTTCGACCGGAAAAGAACATTATCCAACAGATAACAGATGGATTCACCTTCCTGCCCGCAGGATGCAGTATCATCATGGAGAAGGTGGCCCGTGAACATATCCTGAACAATATCCAACAGGCTATCTACAACAAGTCACGACTGATAAAAGAAATAAACACATATCATCAGTTGCCCACCCTCACCCAGTTTCTGGAAAACAACGGACAAGACATCCGCATCCTATATACGCAGAACAAATGCTGGACTTCGCTCAAACGTGCGGCTGGACGAATCAGTTACCAAGATACTCCGACCACCCGTCGACTGGAAAAAGGAATGGGTAACCTGGTACATCACAATACATCCTCCTTCCTTCACTTCGTGAAAGACTTTACCCAAGGGAGCAAGGAATATCTGAATAAGAAGAACTTATCTTACACAACCATGCTCTACTACGACCTGTATCAGGAACGAATCGACAAGACCGAGTTCAAGGACGCAGGCATGTATAAGGCACTGGACATCTTACACGAAGAAGAGTACAGATACTTCAAGCAGGAAATGGCGGAAATCGTTTCCTACCGTCTGGAAAATCTGGAGATCACCACCTCTCCGTTAGGTGATACCGTCTTACCGGGTATAGAACTATACGGATGTTATACACGTGAGGAAATCTTTACACTCACCGGCCGCCAGACTGAAAACCGAAGGATGCAAGGTTCAGTATCAGGAGTATTCACCCTACCGGAGTATAACACAACCTTGCTGTTTGTGACGCTGAACAAATCGGACAAAGACTTTTCTCCTTCCACCCAATACGATGATTACATCATCAACAAGGATTATTTCCATTGGCAATCCAAAAATACGGACGCACACAACAATGCGGGAGGCCAAATCTATACCCGACAACCGGAGAAGCACAACAAGATTGTGCTGTTCGTACGCGAAGAAAAGAAAGATGGTTTCGGAAATACTACACCTTTCCACTGCTTCGGTCTGGTAGATTATGTCTCTTCACACGGCAATTTTCCGATGAACATCACCTGGAAGCTACATCAGCCCGTTATGGCACAATACCTGAAAGTAGTATAACGCTTCCCTATCTGTAGCTGTTGGAATCCTCGAGTCACCTACGGATAACCAACATGCCACGAGCTATCATTCTATCACTAAACAAAAGGAATATCCGACATTTTTCCCATAATTCACCCAAATTACTAACCTATGATTCGTTCAAAATCCTTCAATCAGTACAAGGACGTTAATATCCAGTTCCCCGTAGCTACAAATATCAGAAGTATAATAGCCTCATCTGTTAAACACACACATTTAATTAACATATCCAGCAAAGTTTCTCCCACGGAAAACGATTAGACAGATGCAGTTAAACGCCTAATTCTTTCCGCTCAAACCCGAAGACACATGCAGTCAAACATCCGGACGTTCTGGGATAGAAGCAAAATGAAGTGAATCTGGATCTGGAACAAGCAGATTCCCGAGCGTTCTTCAAATTACATTTTATCTCATATACGACCATAAAACAAGCACACGAACATCACTTTCTAGCCGTCTATCGGACATCATCTATCAATACGTCCATTTACCTATCTTTTCAGCAACACACCAATTCATGAGAATACGATTTTCATATAAAGCCTTGAGTTGGGATAAGAATTTCGGATGTACAGGTAGGTAGAATTAACAGAATGACAGAACGACACGTTACTATACAACTGTTATTTACTACCCCGACCAATGAATAAACCAAACATCCTTGCCTAACAAAGGGAAGAAACATAAATTACTGAAGGAATATCTCAAAATATCGAATCAAATCCTTGTCCAAGTAAAATTCAGACCTTTTTTCAAACAATCCAATCTTTTCTTGCTACATTTGTACATATCATCAGATATACCTGTTCTAACCAGTTATTGTAAGAAGATGATTAAAAAAACGGAATTTGTTACTAACCAAATAGCTACAGGTAACCAGATTAGCAGGACAGATAAAGGGCTGGTAGAAAAAGAAGAATCCACGGATTTTATTTACCAGAAACAGAAAAAGATGCAGAACGGGGAACAAACCACATCTTACGCATTCTATCAGAAACAGGAAAAGAATATAATTTACGCTACTGTATCACAGACAACCGCTTCGATGACAGGAAGTATGTTTACCCAAGAAGTGTATTATAAAGGCAAACAGATGGGATGGTACCTGTTATTCAACGAAACAATTGACATGGACGGAGCCGTACAAAGCCAACTGGAACAACCGGTCATTGTTTTTGCCAATGGTTCACAAGGAGTAATCATAAATGGAGAAAGCTATAAAAAGGTCAGCAATAGTTTCTGAAAATCTATGTTTCTCAATATGAGAAAACCAATATCCGTTCCGGCTTTGATTTACCAGTCATCAGCCGGAACGGATTTTATATACCCTATTCGATTAAGAGATACGACAACAGCAGTGAGTCTTCCACATCCACATGAACCGAAAACCACGCTACAAAGGAGATGTACCTGATTCGAGAGACAGAGAACACGAAGTCAACAAGCAGAAGTATTGAGAGAAAAAAGATGCTACACATCCATATCCGAACTACATAAAAACATATGCTGACACATGATTTTTCTGTAGGAAGATGTATCTTTGTGGGACAACTTCCTGGGATAAAATGTATATGCCGTGCGTAAAGGATTATACATCAAGACCTAGCAAGTTGAGGATTCAATAGACATTAACCACTAAACCAACATAACTGACATGCGAAATTTCATTACGACACGAGCCGGTGCCTCATTTTATGCAGGCGAAAGCTATACTTTCGTAGTCCGGCAAAACCACCTGGAGCTGGTAATCAAAGTCGGAAAAAATCTGTACGGTGTGGTCTGTATACTGCTTACCGGTCCGGAAACCGTCAGTCTGACATGTAATTGGGGGCATTTCTTTGACCGCGTATATAATCACAAGGAACCGGAAAAGCTGTTGTCCATGTTACAGAAGACCTGCCCTACTGTTTGTGAACTCTTCACCGGAGAAACGCCATACGACTGCATCACACTACCCGATGAAGACCAGCTGGATGCAATATCCATCAGCCTGAAACGGAATATGGAACAAAAGAGTATCTTCTCCCTGCTGGACAATAAAGAAGTGCTGCATGAAGCCGAAAAGCTGTTTGATTTCTGCTGTAAACTGTACAACGAAATCAAAGAGAAATGTCCGTTTGAAGGATGGAAAAAAGGGTTGATGGAAATCTGAAACAGGGAACAGACTCATTCCGCCACCACATATAAGCAATATAGAACGGCTGGCCGCATGTCATAATGCATGCAAAGAGACAAGTCGCATATTCTTATCAGTAGATGAATACCAGAAAAGTATAGTGGATATCTTTACGAAGTATGCCGGCCAAAAGTCGCGTTACTTTAAGTTCAAGACGTTTCAACTGATTAATTATCGGACAAAGAACGTCAGGAAGGAACTCCAGCACAAAGGATTGCTTATGCCCGTAAGAGCAAGCAGTTTCGGCCTGATCAAAAGGATGCTTGAGAAACCGTTTCTATGCTTCCTCATTCCGAACATACTCCGTTGCCGGCTCGGCAGCCATTGCCACCGGTTCATCTTCAACGGTCTGGTACGGCAAGCCCATAGGGCTATCCTGTAGTTCCCCGCGCAGACGCTCCTTCAGTTTGGTATTGCGCTTGTTCACCGTAAGGTTACGGATGGCATAGGCCAAGGCTTTAGGTTGCCCTATCAGCACACAGATCTTTTTTGCCCGGGTAATGCCTGTATAAATAAGATTGCGCTGGAGCATCACGAAATGCGTCATCAGCACAGGAATCACCACGATAGGATATTCAGAGCCTTGCGATTTATGGATGGTAGTAGCGTAAGCCAAAGTCACCTCATCAAGTTCCGAAGCCTCGTACTCTACCAGACTACCGTCGAAACGGATGCAAAGCGTACGGTCTTCCATATTGACCTTTTCAATGATGCCGATGTCACCGTTGAATACATTCTTATCATAATTGTTACGGATCTGCATCACCCGGTCGCCCAACTTGTAGTTGATTCCACCCCGGCTGATCCCCAGCGTAGAAGTGTTGAGCGCCTGCTGGAGGAGCATGTTCAGATTCCCCGCCCCCACGACACTCCGTTGCATAGGCGTAAGTACCTGTATGTTGCTCAACGGCTGGTTGTACGCCTTGGGCAGCCGATGCTTGACCAGCTTCACAATCTCCTCGGCCACCTGCTCAGGGTCATCCTTTCTGATGAAAAAGAAATCAGTATCCTTGCCATTGCTGGTATCAGGATAACGTCCCTGGTTGATGGCATGGGCACTCATCACGATACGGCTGCTTTGAGCCTGGCGGAAGATACGGGTAAGACGAATGACAGGTACCTGCCCGGAGTCGATGATGTCTCTCAACACATTGCCGGCACCGACACTCGGCAACTGGTCGATGTCGCCCACCAGAATGAGCCGCATCTGTACCGGAATCGCTTTCATCAGATTATACATCAGGATGATGTCTATCATGGAACATTCATCCACGATGAGCACATCTCCCTCCAGGGGATTATCATCGTTCCGCTTGTAGCGTAGCAGGCATGACTTCTTCCCACGTCTCGCAGACGAACTGGCGTCCGTACCGCTTGTCCATCTTCCACACGCCGTCGCATAACAGCACAGCCCCCACCGGTACATCCAGCAGGTTGCCTACCAAGGTCACAAGATCCGCATAATCCTTGACCTTCACCCGCATCACGGAATATCCGTTCTCCTGGTTCTGGTAAGTAATGTGTTCTACTACGCAACGTAACTTCATCATAGCCATTCTCTGTATTACCGTTTTACTTTATCCGAAAACAAGGAATCACCGGAGCAGCGCATCAATCGCTTCTTCCGGGACCTCCGGCAAGATACTCCGGAACTGAGCCAGCAAGCGCTGACGGGATTCTTCGGGAGTACGTTCCGGATGACAAGCCTCTCTACCGAAAAGAGCTTCAGGGGTGGTCAGCAACGACCATCCCCACCCGTATTCCCTGCCATGACGGTCATGCGGATAGACGAAATCTTCGGTCACGATGTAGCCGCCCATCTCCAGACGCGTCAGGTAGGCATCGAAACGGCTACGCATCTTCGGTCCCGTAAAGCCACAGGCGGCACGTAGTTTCCGGGTTATCAGACTACCGTATTCCTTCAGCGTGACCAGGATAATCTCTTCGATGCTTCCTTCTTCCGGTTGCGGATAAAGGCTGCGCCGGTAATTGCAGAAATCGGGCCACCATTCCCGGCTGATGAAACCGGCCTTGCGCTGGAAAAACTTCCCGTAGGCACAGCCACTTTCCTGCAGAATCGGACCTTTCCATTCCCACAACGGCCATTCCCAGCCTCCGTCCGGAAGCCTCGTATACTGGCAATCCTCATCTGCGACCTCCTCGGCCGACCACCCTGACACTCCCATCGCCAGCAAGGGCAGGAAACCCACCTGACCGATGTAGTCTATCAGCTCCTGACACGTATGTATCTTTTCCGCTTTCATTTTCCCAACTCTCCATTCATTCTTTTCCGGACAATGGAATAAGCCTTCTGGAAAAGGGCGGAATGCTCCATCGTCTGTAACATCTCCCGGAAACGGCTCATGGGGATGGTAAAGCTCAGCTCGTCGGCCGGAACCAACGGCCGGGCCGACGGATCCAGCATACCGAGGAAGCAGCTCCGTCCGCCTCTCCTGTTTTCCTGTACGGCAAAAGCCACAATGCTACAGCATCCCGAAGCGAAACGGGTACAGACGGCATCGTCGGCATCGTTGTCAAAGAAAGCCCAGGAGCACAGGCCGGAAAGCCTGTCGGGCGTAGCGAAGAACAAGATACCTTCCACCGAATCGAAATCCGTCAGACGGTCCATCCGGACAAAGTTCAGAAACAGCTTCTCCGTCAGACGGATATCCAGCTTATCGATGAGTGCCTTCACCTGTTCCCGGGTCTGCTTGTAGTGCTCGGTTTCGGACACAAAGGCCGGAATCCGCTCCTGCATCGGAGCGAACGCGGTATAGAGGCTCCCCCCGCCGCACAACACATTCTGAGCCGTCAAGGTCAACGGTTCGCCTTCGCATACTTTCCGGATGGCTCCAATCATGCAACGGGGTACCTTCTTCCCTTCTACGGCCGGTGTATCACTGTAGCCAAACGCTATCGGAAGAGGCGCCGCCTCGCCGAAAGCTTCTCTATATTTTTGCAGGAATCTCTGTATCATACCACACCATTTTACTTCTGAAGAACCTTCACAAAATCATCGGGCAAAATCACATTTTTCACCTCGAGCGCCTCCGAGAACAAGGGAGCGATTTCCTTCACGGTAAACCCCGCGATACCACAACCGATACGGGTCACATAGAAAGTCAGCTCCGGATGACTACGTGCGAAACCGATGAACTCATCCACATAAGGGCGGATGGTCTCTACCCCACCCTGCATGGTAGGAATCGCGTAACTCTGTCCCTGCAGACCGACGCCTTGCCCCCAGACCGCCCCGAAACGGTCGGCAGCCAAACGGGCAGCACCTCCGGCATGCATACCGGCCAGGTTACTGCCGAACACAAACACTTCATTGTCCTTCAACGCCGAGATTCGCTCGGGTGTATACATCCTGTCATACATATACTGTTCCTCCTTGATGATTTTATTTCCATACTTCTGTTCGAACTCCTCCACCACCTTCCGCAAGGAATAAGGGAGATACCCCATCCCCTTCTTGCATAATTCCTCCGGAATACCGAAGAATGCCTCGGCAATGGAACCCGTGATACATGCCAGCGTATCGCTGTCACCCCCCAGGCTGATGGCATTACGGATGCTGTCTTCGAAATCCTTCCCGTCGAGGAAGGCGACGATGGCTTGCGGCACCGTGTCCTGGCAGATGGCCCCCCAACCGTAAGACTCGCGGATACCGTCGCAGGTAAAGCTGAGGTCGTAACCGAAACGGGAAACAACTGCCGTCCGTATCTCCTCTTTCGTCGCGCCAATACGGGCCATGAAGATGCACAAGGCCGTCGCCTGCGCTCCCTTGATACCCTCCGGATGATTGTGCGTACAAGCGGCCGATGCCTCAGCAGCAGCCAGAACCGTATCGATAGTCTGGAACGCCCATCCTACCGGACCCACCCGCATGGCACTCCCGTTTCCACAACTGTTGTAAGGTGCGAAATCGCCGGTCGCTGCCCGCTTGACCCAGCGTATGAAACTGTTTCCATAAGCGCCCATCGGATGCGGATACCGGGAGGCATAACGGAAGTAATACGGTCCGCTATCCTTCGTCCCTGCTCCGTCCAGCAACCATTCGGCGGTTGCCACCGTCAGAATGCTATCGTCTGTATATTCTCCCCGTTCCGGAAAGAACGGAAAATCCTTAGTCTTGATGTTGTGAAATTCGTAGATACTGCCCACGATGTCACCGATAATACTTCCTAACATATTCCATCAATCATGCATGAATCGAATTCAATCTTCCATTTACAGCTGATAACCGTTCCGCCTGAAATCCGGTTGACCGGCTACCAAACTTCAGCAAGTTACGACACTTTCCTGAAACCACCAAAATCTACGGTAAAATTTCCGACGGATACATATCACTGAGGTGTATAAAATGCCCCGTAACAGGACAGTCCACATCCCCCAAAGACCGCTTTCCAGAACAGGAACTTATGGAAACAGATCCGATTAAGCATCATTAACAGAAATACTGTAGTGGTTTTTCATCCAAAGGCTGTTTTCAAGTAAAACAAGTTCCTATGAAAAAATTAATCTACACTTCATCAGCATGGACAGGCTTTTTCTTTTTAGCAGCAACACTAATTCTATGCTCCTGTCACAAAGACGAGTACTCGCCCATATCGGCCACCAAACAGCAAAGAGGAATCCTCCTTACCTTCAGTAGTGAAAGCAATAAGAAACCGCTGGATGACAACAGATTCGTAGCAGGTATTACTGTTTTCGGAAACGAATCGCATGCACAATTGCCCTGCACCGTCAAAAAAATAAACGGGAAACCGTATCTTTTCTTTGTAGCCGATTTACCGGATGCAAAGAACATGAAATTTACAGGAGACCAGAAGAAGGCTACCGCCATGACGGAAATCACTCTGAAAGTGAATAAGGAAAAGGCCACTCTGAAATGCTATTTCCAATACCAGGATGCCAGTAAACCACCTATGCCCACAGCCAGCAACACGTCCATTATCCTTGAAAGCATTACACTGGACAGGAAAACCATCAAACGAGGGAACAAGACCGTCATTGACGGGAACCTGGTATTTCCCTTACAGATGGACGCGAAAGGAAAACTACACTAGTGAGAAACAGACTTAATCGCATACATAGACTCATTCACAACAGCCTTATGACAAGAATCATTTTACCGTTAGATTTTTTCCTGCTGGGAGCAACCTGTTTCCCTTCATACGAGGGCGAAGGAGCGGCAGCCGACCTACAGCCTTCAGGCACCATTCTGCCTAACGTGCCCAACCAAGAAGACTCCATCAGCCAACCTTAAAACGCTTATCCAATGACCAATCATGTAAGAATCAGATACATTTTCACAGCCATATTGCTTCCATTCATCTGGGAGAATGTAGAGGCTAAGGAACCTCAAAAGGTTACCCAAAGCGAAACGAAATTTCATGTGACACTGGACTACCACTACAACTTCGGGCTGGCAACCAAAGAAAAATGGTGGAACAACGGTGAACGGCTGGGTGGACATTCGCTCCACCTGACAGCCTTATACAATATTACACCCAGAATCGCTACAGGTATCGGTATCGGTGCCGACCGGTATACCCATCCCGACTTCAACACCATCCCCATTTATGGAACCTTCCGTTACAGCCCAATTACCAAAATTCCGAAAGGTTATCTTTACACCAACCTCGGATATGGTTGCTTCGCCAACGAAGCCATATCTTCCGGATGGATGTGGGACTTAGGAATCGGTTACACAAAAATGTTCCGGAAACATTTCGGGTTGAATTTCCAGATAGGATATAACCTGAAAGAGTTTGCGGACATTCCATCTTACAGATACGATATCGATTCCGAAAATACAGTTATAACCTATTTAGGAAAGGTAAAGGATTTGCGTCATTCGCTCTCATTCGGGATTGGTATGGTATTCTAACTCCAGTCATCCACATTCCTATCCCATGGACTGACCTTTACTATCTTCCAAGAGGAGCAATCACCGGCGAACTACCCTGCCGTTTGTCACTGATGACATTCCGAAGTACTTCAAACAGGATTCCACCGACATCAATCCCCAAATCAAACTTGTTGAACTTGTAATGAGGCACCACGACAGGTACGGTTTGCCACCCACGCTGGGGATCGTAATAACGCTGCACACCAACATCCACGCCGAATCTGTCCGTAAAATCGTAACCGATGGTAGCACCGTACGCATCCCGGTTAAAACCATACAGGTTACGCGGAGTATAGGAACCAAAAGCAGTAATCCTGAATCTGTCAGTCGGATGATAAACCAGCGCACTGGAAAATCCCAAAGACTGACCGACGCTCATCGGCAAACTATACTTGACGGCATTTACCCCTGCCTGAATATCGAAATAATCATTTAGCGCATAACGAAACTGGAAAGAAGCCTGGTTGATTCGCCCAAGTCCCGGCAAGGTACTCTGCGAACCGCTGCCGTAGAAGTAAGGAGAAATCCGTCCGCCTGTCTGATAATCCCCATAAAACATCGGAGACGGATTCGTATAATAGGGAGGCAGAAAAAAAGGCTTCTGCAATTTCCATTCCACGTTTGTATTAACCTTGAGGGTATCCATCAGGTTATCCACCTCTACCCCTTTCGTCCCTGCATAGGAAGGAGAAAAATCGGGAGAAATGTTTTGCCAACCGGGAATGGTCTTCAAACTATCTTCAGACAGTCTGATACTGTCTTTACTGATACCTTCCTGAGCATAAACACCCATCGGCAGACAACCTAGCAGAGAGAACCACAGATATCCGAACTTCATAAGCCTCCAGTTTTAGTATCTTCAAATGTAGTAAAAATACTTGAATTTCATAACTAAAAAAAGATTTATTCATCATTAGACGACAACCGACCTGCCTCACCTAATCACAGGCTCGGCAGGTTGGAAGATCGCAATCTATTCATGTAGAATCACTTTAATGGTTTCATTCTTATTATACGGATTACATGTCAGGCTGGCACAACCCGAAAAGTATAGTACCATAATACAAAGTACAATCCAAACAATGAACGGTCCTTCCTGAAAGAGTCTGTTCTGCATAACACATCTGGTTTTAATTTATCCTTAAAGATTCAGCACATTCTAAAACAGGTGCTTTACCTTAAAGACAACCCTGAACAGAAAAACCACTATCCGTATATCCAACTTTTTTGTATTTTACCCCACAAAATTTCCCAAAAGTTTGCGCAATCTACAAAAAGTCCCGTCCTTTGCAGGAGAAATACCGCAAGCTTATGGCAGACAATTACACAGAACAACAATACGGACGGAACCAGGAAGAAAAAGTCCCCCTGGGAAAAGGGCAGAATGACAAAAACGAGAAAAAGGAATCTACGGGCATCCACCGGCATCCGGGAAGCTTCCTGCAGAACCAGACAAAGAAAGTCGTTGCCGTCCACGACCTTTCTGGTGTAGGACGGGTATCGCTGATGGCCGTCATCCCCATCCTCTCGTCCATGGGTTTCCAGGTCTGTCCGTTACCTACTGCCGTCTTATCCACACATACTCAGTACCCCACATACTCTTTCCTCGATCTGACCGATGAAATGAGACATATCATCGAGAACTGGGAGAAGATGGAAGTCCGTTTCGACACCTTCTATACCGGTTACCTCGGTTCGCCCCAGCAAGCACAGATTGTGGAGGAATTCATCCTGAAGTTCCGCCGTGAGAACGATATGGTAGTAGTAGACCCCGTATTAGGCGACAACGGACACCTGTATAAAGGTATTACAGAGGAAATGGTGACTGAAATGAAAAAACTCATCCGGTTGGCCGATGTCATCACCCCCAACCTTACCGAACTGTTCTACCTGCTGGACAGACCTTTCCAGGAACGTATCACCGACGCAGAACTGAAGAAAGCATTGAAAGCACTTTCCGATCAAGGTCCCAGCATTGTCATCGCTACCAGCGTACCGGTCAGCGGAGACCCACGATCTACGTCCGTCTATGCCTACAATCGCCTTGGCAACCGCTACTGGAAAGTGACCTGCCCTTATCTGCCCGCACATTATCCCGGTACCGGCGATACGTTTACCAGTGTCATTACGGGTTCGCTGATGCAGGGCGACAGCCTGCCTATCGCACTCGACCGTGCCACACAGTTCATCCTGCAAGGCATCCGTGCGACTTTCGGTTACGAATATAATAATCTGGAAGGTATCATGCTGGAAAAGGTATTGCACAACCTGAATATGCCGATTCAGGTAAGCAGCTACGAACTGGTGGAATAAACCATCCGGAAGCGGATACTTTCCATCAGATGTTTTCCCCAGTAGCCAGATTCATCATTCATTCCGGCAACCGAAATTCAGCGGAGATAGCTTTCCATTTCAAACAGCTTCCTGGAAGCTGTTTGAAATTTCTTGGCTAAGATTCTATCAGAGGTTCTTCCGGCAGTTTATTTACCTGGTTTCCACTGGTAATAACGTACCCAGTCTACATGCATCTCCACTGGAAGGTCAAGCGTATCGACCTTACCTACCCAATTGCCACCCAACTGCATATCGATAAGCAGGTAATAAGGTTTGTCGAAGGGGAACTGTCCCTCCTTATCGGTTTTTATACGCGGATAAGAAAAAGTGCGGCAATCGTTCACATAGAACACAACACTGTCCGGATACATCTCGACGGCATATACATTGTAATCATCCGGACGAATGGCAGCTGTATTTCCCTGCGGCGGATTGTTCCTGATATTCAGATGCTGGGTATAGACAGAATGCACCGTTTGATAGACTATGGAATCGTAATTCAACCGTTCCATGATATCTATCTCACCTCCCGTAGGCCATGGGTATTTTTCCTCTTCAAAAGGCTTCAGCCAGATAGCCGGCCATGCTCCACGGGCACCTTGCAATCTGGCTTTCACTTCCAGTCTACCGCCATGAAAGGCTCTCTTGTATTTGGTATATACCCCTCCGGTTATGTACATCGCCGTATCGGCTTCCCGATTGGGATTCATCACTCCTTTCAGTATCAGGTTCCCGTCTTTCACTTCGTAACAGCATTCATTGTCCGACATGTGACGGGCCCATTCGGGATGCCAGCGAGGGATTTTCGACCATGTCAACGTATCAAAGGTTTCACCTTCAAAACTATCTTCCCAAACCAATTTCCAACCGGACGAATGCTGCTGCGAAGTGCAGGACATCAGTCCGCCGAATACCGACAAGGCTATCGCCCCTATAAAAAACTTCTTCATGATTCTCTTATATTCAAACACAAATACAAAAGTAACAGATTATCTTTATTCCGTGTCCAGTATGCCACGAATAATCGCCTGATACAAGGAATTGTCTTCGCAGATTCCTTCCTCGTGGTAATAGAGATTTTTCTCTAATGTTGTCTGATAAATACGAATAGATAAAGAAGATTCATCTTCCCGAACAGGCCGGATAATGATACTGAGTTCTGTACGTCGACCTAAAATGACACTCAATAAATTCTCATTTTTCACATACTTCTTTGCTTTGATAAAACCGGATGTAGTATCTACAAAATCTATAAAATACTGATTTTTATGCAAGTAACCTATAGTCTTATGGAATAGACTATCCTTATTCTGATCAACTGTATACGGTTCCAAGGTCTGGGCATCTACATTGCCAACATACAGGTTCAACAGGATAATGCTGATAAAAAATAGAGATTTCATAGTCTGTCTGTGTATTTATTATGATTCATTTAAACGATATTCAAAAGGACTTTAAATCATGGTTCAATGGCCGAAACGCTAAGCATCTACTTCCTTCTTTTCCTTGTTGATACTACCTCCAAAACGGTAAACGAATTTCACTGAAACGGTACGGCTGTATTACCCCATGTTCAAGTCGATGTGCTGACCGGCATAGCGGTTTCTAACCTTCATACGCATGGTATCGAACAGGTCGGAACAGTTCAGGCTCAGGCTTGCCTTGTCGTTCAGAAAATTCCACTGCGCACCTACATTGACCGTAAAGACAGGCTTCGTATCGCTGATACCGGAAATCATGCTTGAACGGTACATTGCATCCAGGTCAAATCCGAGGTCGGAACCTACCGAAAAATGATTCTGCATGGCCAGCATACCGGCCCATTTGTTTCGGTCGAAAGGAATATCCCAGAAGTTATCGCAGCGGTTACGGTCATTCAGGACAGTAGCATTCACCTGCGAGGAAAGCCAATTGCCAATACTGAACGGAACATTGGCACTCATACCGAAGGACTGGTAATAGTTCCAGTTCTGCGTGCGGTATACAAGTGCCAGACGGTCTTTCGCCTGATACATGTCCATCGTAAAATAATCGTTTGAACGCTCATAGAACAGCGACAGCATATACTTCTGAAGAAAAAGATAATTGGCATTCACACTGTAGACATTGGCCGGCCGCAATCCCTCGATGGTCTGGACCTCTTCGTAGGCATTCATGTAGGTGGTACTGGTCTGCATATCCCAATAAGTGGGATAGTCCTTTTCCGACGAAACGCCCAACATGAACGTATGCTTTTCCGACGGCGAATAACTCAGACTAGCCTGCGGATAGACCGCCCATTTATGATAGTTTCCGATGGAGTAATACTCACCGGTTGCCGAAAGCGAAAGAGACAAGCCGCTTTCAAATTCCTTGTCGAAGCCTGCATAAAAATTAGTAATCTGCTCATACAGGCGCGAGGAAGAATTGTCCACATCCTCCTTTCCTTCCATCTGATTGAAGAACTGGCCGTTCTTATTGTCCGTATAATCGTAACGAATACCGTACTTCAATGTCCAGTCGTTAGTCAGGTCATGACTTTGGTCAGCATACACCGAGAACTTGCGTATCTTCTGGTCCGAAGTATAATCAAGCAACTGACGGCTGTTGTCTGTCACTCTGCTCTACAGACGATTGTAGTCATTCATCGAATAGTCTGTATAGTCCACTCCAAGATCAAGTCCGAAGCCGGAAGAATAACGGGCAAAAACATTGTGCAGCCGGCTGTCCTGCAACTTGTCGTTGTGACTGTTCTGGAAGTTTCCGTTTACATCAATCGCCCCTTTACCGTTGTTCGACACAGCACCGTTGTAACCTACACTCAACTCATTATCCTCGTTTATCTGATAACCGTATTCGGCATAGATGTTATGCCTCCAGCCCTTCGTGTTAATTTTCTGTGTCTGCGTGATGTCATATACCTTCCCGTCATAATTGTGTTTGGAAGCCAGGTCCATTACAGTCATGATATGCGAATACCCCGGATTATAGGAGACATTCAGCGATGACTTGCCTTTCGTCATCAGGAAGTTTACATTACCGCTGTAACTGCTGAAATACTGGTTGCTGTAGCCGACCGACAGTTCACTTTGGATGGTATTGTCGGTTGCCTTTGCCGTTACAATATTAATGGCAGCACCGCGTACATGATATTCGGGCGGTGTATTATACATCACTTCGGCTGTCTGGACCTGTGAAGCAGAGGTGTTCTTCAACAGTTCGACTAGCTGTTCCTGGGTCAGTGTGCTTGCCTTACCGTTCAGAAGCACCGTTACATCCTTCGCACCCACCAGCGAAAGTTTGCCGTTCCTGTCCTGCACGCCCGGCAGCTTACAGATGGCCTCGTAAGCATTGTTTACGATATGCTTTTCTGAAATAGCCGAAATATCATAATTCAGTTTACCCTGTTCCACGGTAACGAACGGACGTTCCCCCTCGATTACCACTTCATCCAAATTATAGTCTTTTGATTCCAAAACAATAATGCCGGCATCATGCGCCTGTCCCTCAACCAACCTGGTCTGATAAAGCAGATGCTGGACTATAAGCTGATAATTCTCTGGTTCGGACTCAAGTACGAATGTACCGTCAGCTGCAGATATGGCTGCACCCAGATAGGTTGAATCAGGCAACTGCATGACGATGGTAGCACCTTCTATCGGCTGCTGGTTGGTATCTACTACCTTTCCTGTTGTCTGGTTCCCATAAGTTCCGCATGAATCGGATGCCGTTCCCGATACAAACGTACTGTCAGACGAATTCAGAACGGCCACATTCACCAATGGCAAAGCCATGTTTTCTGTATCTACCTTACCAGACAGACGATGCTGGGCCTGTACCGGTAATGTCAGCATACTGCATAGCAATATGCCAATGTCGTGTGTTTTCATCAGCTAATTGTGTTTAAGTTTCTACAAAAGAATGAAGAAAAAAGAAACAGTCAAATCCTTCTTACATTTTTTAGTTTCATTTCATGTAAATTATCCGGAACCCTTTCAAATTCCGGATAAATAAAAGGTTCTAGTCAGACAGACCTGCCTACTTGACAACAAAAACCAACAATACCTATCTCCGCTTGTTCTCATTGTATATTGAATTCAATGTACAGCTTTCCGTAAACCACATAACCGGAATAGCTGAACTGAAGCGTTTCATCCACTCGCTGAGTCCCGGTAAATGTAAAACGTACCGATTCACCTTCCGTTTCTTGAATCAAGGTAAATTCTTCGATTTCGAGGGATGCATATCTTTCAAAAAAATTTTTCAGAACCATATTCCCGGTCTGCATGTTCTTGGTATGAAAGATAACTGAAGCCTTTTCGGACACCTTCTCCCCATTAATGGTTGCCGACAAATAATGGGCATCGTCAGTCGGTGTATAATTTCCATCCAGATAACTTATCAGTTCAAAACCTTTGTCCGGTGTATCATCGCCACAAGAAGTAAAAGTCACAGGTATCATACCCAAAGCCAATAAGGCCAATACTAATTTAAGTCTCATAATGTTTTTATTTATAAAGGTTTTTAAAAGTGTTTCCTATTTGAGAACAGATTTCAAGTCTACCCGGAAGGATTGACTTTGTACGCCACCTACAATACCTGTTCCGCCTGTGATATTGGAATAGTGAGGAGAAGGTTCCATCAGTCCGAAATCCACCAGATTACCGTTGACAGACTCCTCATCCGTATTGAAAATACCTGTCAAATAATGATAATAGGCCTCCGACAGTGAATAAAGAATGACTTTACGGGGACGTGAGTCATCAGTATACAAAGGAGACTTTTCTACAATCTTCAGCGTGTAGCGGTTTCCATTGAACAAATCATCTGTAAACGTTCGCCCTTCATTTCCATAGATACCTGTATCCGTTGTGACTCCATCAATAACGCCCTGTTGTGTCAGAAAGACATCATCGTACGAATAGTCAATCGTTTCGGCGGCTATTCCGTCACCGCTTTCTATCCGGATGAAGTAAAAGTTACGTTCCTCCGAGGGGTCGGTAAAAGTGATGTAATAGGTCACTTCGTACGACTTTCCATAGGTGACACCGTCGGGAGTCCAGTACATCTGGTCAGGATCGTCAAAAGTACGGGCGGTCAGTCTGACACTTTCTATGGATACCGCTTCGGGGATGATTCCCTGTCCGGACACATGCCCGAGGGGACTATCTGCTTCCAGACTGATGAGTTCACCGACCAAGGGACGATAATCTGACAAATACATCCGGCTCGTTTCATCATAACGCAATGTTTCCACAAACCTGCCGTTCACACTCATTCTTACTTCAGCATCCGCTATATTGGTATCTGTTTCCCGATGGTCGGTAAAAAACACCGTACGGGCTATCTGTACCCGGACAACCGTATCGGGTGAAAGTATGCTGTTAAGCACAAGGGTCGGTTCAGGACGATACTTTTCCAGATCGATGTCCTTGTAACAGGCCGTCAGTGAGAAGCCTGCCAGTACCGCCCAAATACAAGGATGAAAATGTATATTCATATATCTAGTGTCTGTTAGAATTTATACGTATAAGAGACAGAGGGAATGACTGGGAACAAAGCAAACTGCCGGAAGCGGGGAGCCAACGGTGTACCGTCCATACTCTGTTTCTGGTTGTTCTTCTCTATCATAATGGGGTTCATACGGGAATAGGCATTATAGAGTGAGACGTTCCATATCCCGGTCCGTCCGCGTCTTAACGGACGATAGATATTGATGCCCACATCCAACCGGTGATAGGCCGGCAGACGCACATTGTTCTTCCCTGCGTAATAATCGAGCATTTCCTCATCTTTATGTGGATAAGAGGGAACAATGTCCGTGGGATAACCGTCCGGATAGGAATAGTTCTCAAGCGACAGCGTAACCCTGTTCCCGGTCATAAATACCCATCCGGCATTCAGTTCCACCCGTTCGGAACACTTCCAGATAGCCGACAAGGTTACCTTATGACGGTTATCGTATTTCGACGGGAAACGTTTTCCTCCATTCAGGTCAGCAAAAAGCCGGTCGCTCCACATCAGCCCGTAACCGATGAAACCGTGCAGTTTTCCGAAATCGGCTTCTGCCTGAAAATCGGCTCCATAAGCTCTGCCGCTTCCACTGGTCAGTCTGTCTTCCCAAGTAGCAACCTGTAAATCCTTGTAATCATCCCGGTACTCCAGCAGATTGTTCATCTTCTTATAATACCCCTCGACGGAAAAAATATACTTTTTGCCGGGCGACACATAGATACCAGCCGAAACCTGGCCGGAAGTCAGCGGTGAAAAATTCCGGGTGATGGGGAGCCAGTAGTCGGTAGGCAAAGAAATGTAATTGTCGCTTACCTGCTGCACAAACTGGCTCATCCGGGCATATCCGGCTTTCAGACTGACCACCGGACTCAGCCGGAAATCAGCCGAGACACGTGGCTCGAAAACCTGATATTGATTTCCTTCCACCCGAAAGAAAGAACCATGCAATCCGGCATTGAACCGCAACCAGCGAAAAACTTCAAGGTCACCCTCCAGATAAGCGTTCCACTCGTTGGCAATTACCCGACTTTCACTGTTCACATTTTCCGACGGTAGAGAGGTGGATTCCCGTACCTCCTCTTCCGGCGCATAACGATGGTGTGTGTATTGCGTTCCCAGACGGATGATGATCCGGTCGGACGGGATAAACACCAAAGATGCATCTACGCTAAGGTCGTGAATGGCATTTCGGTTCTCGTTTCGAGACCCGTTGTTTTCATAGCCGTTCTCACCCTCCCGACCCGATACCGTTTCTACCGTCTTCCTGAAATCAGACTGATAGCGTGTATAAGAAGCCTTCATGTTATATGCGAAGAGAGTATTGATAGGAAGGTGCCACCTCAGTGAAGTCAGCATATTCCCCCACCCCAGCCGGTTTTCATTTTTATGGAAATAAGGACCCGTATCTTCCCCGTCACCCGAAAAACGATGTTCCCCCATCTTGAGGCGGTCATGCCCATAATTTCCCAGCAGGGAAAGTGTACCGAAACGTCCCAACCGTTGGCTGAGTTTCAGATTAAAATCCGTAAAATTATAACCGGCTATAACCTTCTCACCGGATTTCTTTTTCGAGGCGTTGATGATAGCCAGAGCCGGTACGGAAACCAGTTCCAGCCAGGAACGTCTGAGTGCAACAAACATAGAAGTCTGGTCTTTCACTAATGGACCGGAAAAACTGACATTGGCCGACGTCAGTCCCACCGTAAAGTTTCCATGCCAGTTTTCATAGTCTCCGCTTTTCATGGAAAGGTCTGTCACACTGGAAAGCCTTCCTCCGTAACGTGCCGGGAAAGTACTCTTGTAGAAAGTCAGATGACTGACTGCATCGGCATTAAAAGGAGAAAACAACCCACCCAAGTGATTGGTCTGGTAGACGGGACATCCGTCAACAAGAAACAGATTCTCATCATTTTCGCCTCCCCGGACAAACATACCGGCAAATCCTTCCGTACCGGCAGATACACCGGGTTGAAGTTGAAGCGCCTTAATGACATCCGGTTCACCCAAAAGTGTCGGTACGTTTCGGATAGCGTTATAATCCATTACAGTTATCCCCATTTGCGAGTTCCGGAGCTTATCAATATGAGGGGCAGTCTTGACTACTTCCTGCAAATAAAAATTACGCACTGTATCTTTTGTGACTGAATCCGACAGATTCTCCAATTTATGTCTTGACAGCTTTTTCCTCTTGATAATCAGTTGATTTCCACGTTTTACAAACATGAGTCCATACCGTTCCAACGCATCTTTCAGAATGGCATCCAACGGTTCATTTTCATAATCCAAATGAATTTCTTTTCCATTTTCCAAATCGGATTCTTTATAGGCAATCCGGCAACCGGTCTTTTCCCTGATCAGTTCCAAAAATCCGGTAGCATTATACATTCCTTCGATGGAAAATACAGTCTGATTCAAATGTTGGGCATACAAGGTACTTCCTGCCATAAAAGTAAACAGGCATGAGAGTAAAAATTGTTTAGTTTTCATCGTGTCTTCAGTGTTTTATACAAATAGTAATCATTTGGTTGTGACCGGTTCTCCAGGTAAGGCGCTCATCCAATACGCAAAGAGTTTCCAGTACTTCTCTGACGGTAACCGTCGAATCGAATTCAAGGGTATATCTCTCTTCCGAAGTACCTTCCAGCCTGATTGGAATATTGAATCTCCGTTCAAGCGAATTTCTGATTTCCTCTAAAGTAGCGTTCCGGAAATACAAGTAAGGAGGTTTTCTGGTAGAGACGTGTATCTGATGTGTAGCTTTGTCGTAGACGAAATACTCGCCGGGATGCAACACAAGTCGTTCTGGACACGCTGTCGTAGATACTTCGATGATTCCCGTTTGCAGGTAGGCAGTAGCCTGTTTATCTTCCGGATAATCATTCACATTAAATCGGGTGCCCAGTACCCTTGTTGTCAGATTGCTACTTTTCACAATGAAAGGCTTGTCTGAAAGATGGACTACATCGAACCATGCCTCCCCTTTCAGACTAATCTGGCGGATGGTATCATCAAAAGCTTTCTGAAAAACAATTTCGGAAGAAGGACTCAAACAAACCGTAGATCCATCCGGTAAAGTGAAAGTCTTCACTTCTCCTTTTTCGGTGGTGACTATCTGTGTAAAGGAGTCTTCTCCAAAATTCCATAGCCAAACGGAAACAGCCAGTACACAAATCAGCAATGAAGCGGCATACCCATATCTGAGCCAATGACTCCTCGAACTTCTGAAACCCAACCGACCAGAAATCTGCCCCCATGCATCTTTCATATTCCGACGGCCGGAAACGGTTTCTGTTTCGTTCCAACAATGAAGCAGTGCCTCTTCCTTAAGCGCTGCGTTTTCATCCTCACAAAGCCAATGCTGTATCTTGTTCTCCAAGCTTCGTGGATACCGACGGTTAAAGTATCGTCTGATAATTTCGTGAACGTAATTCATAGGTTTCTTTTTCTACCAAGTACAAAGACAGATGACTACACTCACGTTCACAAGACAAACAATTAACTTATGATAACATACAGAGCCAAAAGATAAGATAGGCAGCAATAGCCTCTCTGATTTCCTTCAATGCCAGACTGACCTGATTCTCCACACTTCTTTTACTTATTCCCAATCTATCGGCAATTTCTTCATTGCTCAATCCTTGCTCCCTGTTCATCCGATAGATACGTTGCCGCTGTTCGGGCATCTCCGAAACTACCATTTCTATCAACAAAGCGATTTCTTTGGCAAAGAACGTATCTTCTACCATATTACCTGTACTGACATCAGCTTGCGCCTCCAGCGGTTCCGATGAAAAGACCATTTCTTTCTTCAGGTAGTTAATGGCCGCATTGCGTGATGAAACGAAGATGTAGTTCTGTAGACTTCGGGTGGCGTCCAGTGTCTTCCGGTTGATCCATAAATTGACAAACACATCTTGTGCCAAATCCTCGGCAATATCATGCTTCTTAATGATTCCTGTAATAAAAGTCACCACTCTTATGTAATAAGCCTGATAGAGTTGTTTGAAGGCATGTTCATTATCCTGCTGTATTTGAAGAATCAGATTATCCATCGGTATCGTAACACATAAATATGCAATTCAAATTAGAATTTTATCAAAGATAGAATAAAATCAAGATATAATCTTTTCGCAAACCTGCGGTTTAAGATATTTTACGTTTACCATGAACTGACATATCCTATATTGTAGTTTACATCGATTGTCAGCATCCCCAATAAAATCTTCGCTTTCATAACATCATTCTTTTAATTTCATACTTCTAAAATGAAGATAATAAGCAAATACTACATTGAAAATACCTCCTCATACAAAAAAGTCACATATTGAATCTCCTCATCGGGCATTGAACCTGAAACCGATTCCCAGCATCAGGTTGTTGGGGTCCTTGAAACGATACAGCTGATAGCCCGTATGCAGGAAAAGATGCTTCGTAATATTGGTCTTCAGGACAAAAGTCTGGTAGAAAGAATTGTTATCCGCTCCGTGACAGAAGAAATTCTTTCCTATACCCAGATTGATGGAAAAGATGGGCATGACGATTTCGGCACGCAGGGAAAGGCCTGCCGAAAACTGCTCCCGGAAAGGAGGACGATAAAACTGCAGTTCATCCGGGTCGGACGGAAAATAATCGTTGGCCACGTGATTCCCGATATTGGCACTCTCATCGTACTGCATATCCAGCGAAACGCCAGCCCGGAAATACTTGCTGAAGTTATAGAGCGGGTTGAAATTCAATCCTAAAATACCGAAAGACCCTGGAGCCAGTACCGGATTCGAATCGGCTGGAAAGATTCCCCGTTTCCGGGTAGCACCATACACAATGAGGTCATAACTCACATATCTATGAAAAGTATTTTCCCGTTGCAGACCGGAAGAAAGGATTCTTTCCGGCACACCATTTCCAAAGAAATGCGTAACACCTACAGAGGCCCCGATGGTATTCACCCCGGAATTCGGATAATGGGTATTTCCGTTGGAATAATGCGTGACATCTATCCCTGCCCGCAAATTTGTGTTGGGGGCAAGCTGCCAGTTCAGCATAAAGCCTAAATTGATGTAGGCATTGATTTTCGAACCGACCACCCGATTCCACGGATTAGTCTCTTCATCATATTTCTTCCATCCGAAAGAAGCCCCGAAATTCCATTCATAATCCAGTGAAAGTTTCGGAGTGAGAGCTGCTATCCTGGAAGTTTGGAATACATAGACTGCCAATGGGTTCCCTACCTCCGACGGGCAGAAGAAAGTATTGTAAGCGATACCGATACCTTGTACGGCATACGGATACATCCTACCCATCTTGGTAGAAGGCGAGAACCTGAATCCATACTTCAGATGACCGTAAAGAGTGGCATCTATTCTTTCGCCTGTACTGTTCGCTCCTCTGAAAAACTCATGAGTCGGGAATACGTAGGAGGGACGGAAATCAGCGCCAATCATGTGGATTACCTTTCTGGAAACAGAATCAGCTTCGTAGGCCGATACATAAGCGGCCGATAAAATCAGGGACAAGACAAGCAAGCGGGTCTTGAGTATCATCGTATTCATAACGGGAGCGGCAACTTCTTTTTTAATATTCAAAGCTAAAAGTGTGTTTATTCATAGACAAATATAGCAGGTTTATGTTTTGTTTCCAACTTTAAAATTAAAGAAATCATAAGATGGATAGACCCTGTTTTTCTTTCCGTCCTGTAAGATTTCCCCAGCTACATCCAAAAACGAACGTTTGTTTTGAATCAAACGCGAGCATGTTTTCATGCATTCGTCCGTTCGTTCTAATCAAAACATGCTCGTGTTTCAAGGAAGACACGAGCATGTTTTTCAGAACCTGACGTACGTTATTCCTACACGTACCTTTATCCCCAAATATCATACAATGACCCAGTCAAGAGTCTTCTGGAATTTGAAGTGATGGATTTATTTTCAAATGCCAAAGCACCATATTCCCGTTGAAATACGTACATTTGCCGGCAAGTAACCTTTAAAACAAGCATCATGGATTTCGAACAACTCATCAACGCCCGGCAAAGTGACCGGAAATACGATACCCAACCCATAGACCGTGCCCTACTGGTGCGTTGCCTGGAAGCGGCACGCATCGCCCCGTCGGCCTGCAACTCCCAACCCTGGAAATTCGTCGTCGTAGACGACCCCAAACTGCTGGCCGGCATGAAGGAAGCGGCGGCAGGAATGGGTATGAACAAATGGGTAACCGATGTACCGGTCATTGTAGCTGTAGTACTGGAGAAAATGAATCTCACCGCCCGGATAGGCAGCGTCATCAAGGACAAGGAATATTCCCTGCTGGACGTAGGCATCGCTGTAGAGCATTTCTGCCTGCAAGCTACCGAACTGGGACTGGGAACCTGCATCATCGGCTGGTTCGACGAAAAGAAAGTAAAGAAGCTGCTGGACATTCCCAAACGCAGGGTTCCGTTGCTCATCAGCGTAGGTTACCCCGCCTCCGAACACCGGAAAAAGGTACGCAAGCCACTGGAAGAAATGAGCAGTTGGAACAAATACTGAGAACGTTACAGACTATTTAGAGAAACTAAAATAGGTTATCGGAATAAACCTTGTCTGCACGGAATTGTCAAATGAACAAATGCGGTAAGAAACACTACAGATGCTAACTGGTACCTATGCAATCTGTCAGCTGATTCCGCACAAGTTTAATCCTAAAATAAGAAGACAATGAAAATGACAATGAACCGCTTATTTGTGACAATGACTTTGGCTGCCTTGCTGTGCAGCGGAAACGTAATGGCCCGTAACCCTCAGAAACCGGAAAAGCGGGAACTGACTCCGGCAGAACGGATGGATGCCTCTCTGAAAAGACTGGAAGGCCGGCTGATGCTGGACGAAGAGACCGCCGCCAAGTTCGCTCCACTATATAAGGAATACCTGGAAGCGCTCCGCAACTGCCGTCCGGAATGTCCGAAAGAAAAAGGCCAGAAAGAATGTACGGACGCAGAGATAGAGAAACGTCTGGAGGAACACATCGCCTGCGAACGGAAAAGACTGGACGTACAGGAGGAATACCTGCAGAAGTTCAAAAAGATTCTGAATGCACGTCAGCTTCAGGCAGTGATGTCGCCGAAAGGAATGGGAATGAAGCATCATAAGATGAAAGGCCCACGTCCGAATTTCCCGGCTCCGGGTAACAACGGTACATGCCGGGCCAATTGCCCTGCCAATACTCCGGCACCCAATAAATAAGAAAATACCCCTATCCCTAAAACAAGCGGGACAACCGGTTAATCCGGTTGCCCCGCTATGATTTTATACACGTATAGTTTCCGTCAGGATATCAACCCAACAAGGTCTGCATATATTCCTTCATGGCAGGTACAGCCGCCTTCGCTTCTTCGTACAGACGGTACTGAGCCAATGTACGCACGTAGTTATGTTCCGGATAACGGATCTGGTAATACGTATCGCCGTTGATATAGTCGGCCAGGAAACGGACAGCCTGCATGTACGGGAACAGAGTTACCGCATACGGCAACATCTCAATTTCTATCGGAGTCAGGAAAGAAGAAGCAGATTCCAGGTATCCCTTCACGAAAGGCTTGAATACTTCGATGTTGAAATGCACCTTGTTCAAGTCCGGTTCATCTTCGGCGCTGGTATTGGCAGCCGAACGGAGGAAATCACCGAAATCGGAGAATACGAAGCTCGGCATCACGGTATCCAGGTCGATAACGCACAATACCTCACCCTTTTCGTCGAACAGCATGTTGCTCACTTTCGTATCGCAATGACAGATACGTTTCGGCAGTTTGCCCTGACGATACAACTCTTCGGCGCAACACATCTCTTTTGCATCCTTTTCGATGGCATCTACCAGTCCCTGCACCTTTTCCAGACGACCGGCCGCATTGGCAGCAACCGCTTCGCGCAACTGCTTCAGACGGAACTCCATGTTATGGAAATCAGGAATGGTTTCGCCCAACTTTTCCGGAATATCGGCCAGCATGGCTTCGAATTCGCCGAACTTCAGACCTACCAGGTAAGATGATTCCGGAGTAACGGCTTCCAACGTCTGAGAACGAGGAATGAATACAGAAACACGCCAGTATTTTTCACCGTCGAAATAATAAGTCTTTCCTTCTTTGGTAGGGAGGAAACGCAACACCTTACGGTCAATATCTGTTTCGCCCCGTGCTTCCAGCTTCTTGCGAATATGACGGGTGACACACTCGATGTTATGCTGTAACATGTCCACATCCTGGAACACCGCATTGTTGATACACTGCAGGATATAATCCGGAGCAGCAGGGTCTTCAGTTTCAACTTTAAGTGTCTGATTGATAAGTCCGGCACCTAACGGAATAATTCGAGCAACTTTACCGATTTCAGGAAATTGTGCGACAATAGCATCTAATGCAGCCATAGTAAATTTAGTTTTTAAAGTTAATCAATCCTTTTGCCACGGGTCCTTATCATAAATCTGTTGATAATCAGTTCCGAATCCTCTGAAAGGAATAAACTGCCGGGCAAACCGTGACAAAGATATAAGAACATTTCAAGAAAAACGGCATTTTGCGCAACTTTTTCTATCATTTCCTTTGACATCCCCCCAAAAGTTTCTAGATTTGCCGCCGCTAAAAAATGAAATACATATGAAAACACTATTCTTTATCCTTTTCTGCACCTTCCTGACAGCAGGTGCCATCCATGCCAAAGACCTACAACGTCCAGACTCTGAAAACTACCTGAAAGGAGTAGAAGCGCTGAACGAAGGAGATACCGAAAAAGCATACGAATACCTGAAGGCCGAACTGGCCCAAAATCCGGAAAACGGATACGCCCATTGTTACATGGCACTTATCTGCAATTTCTCCGGAGATGTGAAACTGGCCTTTCAGGCAGTGACCCGAAGCCTGGACCTCATTCCCGAAGCCGATACAGAGTTCCGCTCATTCGCCTATTATACACGAGGAATGCTGCTGAAGAATTATCAGCAATGGGAACTGGCAGAAGCAGATTTTACCGAAGCTATCCGTACGAACCCGAATGATGTAGAGAACTATACCTGCCGTGCAGAGGTCCTGTTGCAGCTCCACGAATACGAGGCAGCCCTCGACGACCTGACTACCGCACTGAAACTGGACAACAAAGCCGATGTAGCCGACCTGATGATGCAACTCATGGAAGAGGCTCCTGACGCAAGCATGATAGACCGTGTATACGCTACATACAACATGCTGGACAAACAGGAATTAGCTAACTAACACCTATATAAACAGAAACAACAGAATGAATCCACCAAAAGGGCATCCGAAAGGGCTTTATCTACTTTTCGTAACTGAAATGTGGGAACGTTTCAGTTATTACGGCATGCGTGCCTTGTTTATGCTGTACATGGTACAGGCATTGCTTTTCGACAAAGAACTGGCATCGCAAGTATACGGCAGTTACACCGGACTGGTCTATCTGACACCCCTGATTGGCGGCTACATCGCCGACCGTTACTGGGGAAACAGACGCTCCATCGTTACAGGAGCGCTCACAATGGCTGTCGGACAGTTTCTCCTGTTCCTGAGTGCCTGCTATTACCACGAAGTAGGTTTAGCCAAATACCTGATGTTCTGCGGACTCGGGCTTCTTATCCTGGGTAACGGATTCTTCAAGCCCAATATCTCTACCATGGTAGGCCGTCTGTACCGCCCCGATGACTCACGGAAGGATTCGGCCTTTACCATTTTCTACATGGGGGTAAATGTAGGTTCTACCCTCGCCCCACTTATCTGCGGACTGATAGGGAATACCGGACACCCGGAAGACTTCAAATGGGGATTTCTGGCAGCCTGCATCGGTATGCTGCTGGGCGCGGCCGTCTTCCGGATTTTCATGAACCGATACATCTGCGACCCCGACGGAAATCCGGTAGGCACAGCTCCTGCCCGTAGCAAGGAGACTACAGAAAAAGATGAAAAGAAGCCATCCAATACTGGCCGCACGGTACTGATGGTCGCTTTTACCCTGATACTCACGATTCTGTTTTCTGTCAATTGGGGACATACTTCCGACGGAGTCTTTGCCGGTGCCGACTGGATTGGCTCCCTGATTTATGCCACCGTCATCGTCATGCCGATTATCATCATTACAGACAAATCACTGACCCGGACGGAACAGGCACGCATCGGAGTCATCTACATCATAGCTTTTTTCGTCATCTTCTTCTGGTCGGCTTACGAACAGGCAGGGGCTTCCCTCACCTTCTTTGCCGACGAGCAGACTGACCGTCGTATCGGTAACTGGGAGATGCCCGCAGCTTATTTCCAGTCCTTTAACCCGATTATGATTGTTACTCTGGCTCCCGTCTTTGCCGCCATCTGGTCATTCCTGGGCAAACGAGGATGGGAACCCAGCTCCCCACGCAAACAGTCCATCGGTCTGTTACTGCTTTCACTGGGGTATCTTTACATCGCCTTCGGGGTAAAGGACATCGAACCGGGAGTAAAGGTAAGCATGGCCTGGCTGACAGGTCTCTACCTGATTCATACCATGGGCGAATTGTGTCTGGCTCCTATCGGCCTGTCACTGGTATACAAGCTCTCACCTGCCCGTTTCTCTTCGCTACTGATGGGTGTATGGTACCTCAGTACTTCGGCTGCCAACAAGTTTGCCGGATTCCTGAGCGGTTTCTATCCGGAACATGGAGTCAGTAAAAGCTGCCTGGGTTATCAGGTGGAGAATCTGTACGATTTCTTCATGCTGTTTGTCTTCATGAGCGGAGCGGCAGCCGTCATCCTGTTCCTTTTATCAGGCAAACTCCAGAAAATGATGAAGGGCATAGAATAATAACAGTAAACCAAGAAATATGAAAATAGGAAAATGGATTGGAGGGCTCGTCGGATTCATGACGATGGGGCCTCTGGGAGCCTTGGCGGGATTTGCCCTGGGTTCCCTGCTAGACAACTCGACAGATACTGTTACCGAGGACGGTACACAGGATTCCGACCCGTATGCGGGACAACGGAACAGCTTCCTGTTCTCGCTGCTGGTCATGGCTTCGTACATCATCCGGGCAGACGGACGCATCATGCACAGCGAAATGGAATTTGTGCGCCGCTTCCTGCGTGTGAATTTCGGCGAGGCAGCCGTCAGCGAAGGAGAACAGATTCTATTGAACCTGTTTGAACAACGGAAACAGATGGACAAGACCAACCCGATGGCTTTCCGGAATACCATCCACGAATGTGGAGCACAGATAGCCGCCAACCTGAGTTACGAAGAACGTATCCAGTTGCTGGATTTTCTGGTCAAGATAGCCCAAAGTGACGGTAACGTATGTACCGAAGAAATCGATGCCTTGAAAGAGGTGGCACTGGCCATGAGACTCTCGGAAAAGGAAGTGGAATCCATGCTCAACCTGCGAGGAAACTCATTGGACGAAGCCTATAAGGTTCTGGAGATTGAACCAACTGCCACAGACGAAGAAGTGCGCGCCGCTTACCGCAAACTGGCACTGAAACATCATCCGGACCGGGTAGCTACGTTGGGAGAAGATGTAAAGAAAGCCGCAGAAGCTAAATTCCAGCTGATAAACGATGCGAAAGAACGTATCTATAAGGCACGCGGTATGAAATAATTTCTGAAAGGCTTTTTCATACAGAAGGCTGTCCCGATGCATACCGGAACAGCCTTCTGTCATTTATGACGTAGTACAAATCATTTCAAAAAATTACCGGCACTATTCAAACCGGATGGAACGGGCCGGATGGATGCGGCTCACCAGGAACGACGGTCCTATCAGCATCCCTACAGCCACCAGCAAGGTAGCCAGATTCAACAGCAGATAATAGCCTATATTCAGTTCCACCGGTACCGTATTGACATAATAGGTTACCGGGTCTAACTTGAAGGGCGCAAAGAAATACTGAATCAGACAGAGCCCTACTCCAATGATGTTGCCCCACAGCATCCCTTTCCCAATCAGGAATACAGAAAACAACAGGAAAATCCGGCGGATGGAGGCATTATCTGCTCCCAAAGCTTTCAGGACACCAATCATATTGGTACGTTCCAGAATGATAATCAACAGCCCGGAAATCATTGTAAAACCGGCCACTCCCGTCATCAGAATCAGAATGACCCATACATTCGTGTCCAACAGGTTCAACCAGGCAAAAATCTGGGGATAGACTTCTTCCACCGACCGGGCACAATAAGTGGAACCGTAAGCATCCGTCCGGTCGTTAATCAATGCCCGTACACGGTCAGTCACTGCCTCCAACTGATTATAATCGGTCACTTCCAGTTCCAGTCCGCTCACCTGGTCGGATTTCCAGTTGTTCAACCGTCCCAAGGTATAGATATCAGTCACCAGGAAATAATCGTCATAATTGGAAAGATTGGTCTGATAGATGCCGGAAACAGTCAGCCGGCGGGCACGTACACCGTCTTCGATGAAATACGTATACAGCTTGTCTCCGACCTTTACGCCCAACTTATCGGCAATGGAACGAGATATCAATGTCTGGTTGCTGGCTACAGAGTCCGTAAAAGCCGGAAGCGTCCCTTCCACCAGGTGTTCGGTCAGATACTTCAAATCGTACTCCTGCCCCACTCCTTTCAGGACCATCCCCTGAAAGTTATCGGCAGTCATAATCATACCCGGCTTGGAAGAAAAACGTTGCGCATGCTTTACTCCCGGAACCTGTTCCAATACATGCATCAGACTGTCATTTCCCTCAACCGGAGCCATCTGATAAAGCTGGGAGGCATCGATACTGGACAGGATGATATCCGAACCCAGTCCGACCACCTTGTCACGCACCTGATGCTTGAATCCCAGCACCACGGCTACGGATACAATCATTACAGCCAGACCTATAGCAATACCGGCCATCGCGATACGGACGGCCGGTTTCGATACTTCTTTTTTCCCTTCCCGGCTACTATAGATGCGCCGGGCCACAAAAAGTTTCCAGTTCATACATCAGTCGTCTACTCTACCCGGATAGGCTTCCAACGCTTTCCGGAGGATAAACAGGGCACGGACCAAATCTTCCTTCTTCAGGACATACGCCATACGTACCTCATTCACTCCTTTTCCCGGTGTCGTATAGAAACCGGTAGCCGGAGCCATCATCACTGTTTCGCCTTCGTAATTGAAATCGGACAGGCACCAGGCACAGAACTTCTCGCAATCATCTACCGGCAACTTGGCAACGGTATAGAAAGCTCCCATCGGAATCGGAGAATAGACACCTGGAATCCGGTTCAATCCGTCAATCAGGCATTTACGGCGTTCCACGTATTCATCGTATGTCTCGCGGGTATATTCTTCGGGCGCATCCAGCGAAGCCTCAGCAGCAATCTGTCCAATCAACGGAGGACTCAGACGCGCCTGACAGAACTTCATTACGGCTTTCCGTACTTCCTTGTTTTTGGTAATCAAGGCACCGATGCGGATACCGCATTCCGAGTAACGCTTGGAAACGGAATCAATCAACACTACATTCTGCTCGATACCCTCCAGGTGACATGCGGAAATGTACGGAGAACCGGTATAGATGAACTCACGGTATACTTCGTCAGAGAACAGGAACAGATCGTATTTCTTCACCAGATCACGAATCTGGTTCATTTCACGACGGGTATACAGATAACCGGTAGGATTGTTCGGGTTACAGATAAGGATACCTTTGGTCCGCTCGTTAATAAGCTCTTCAAATTTCTCTACCTTCGGCAAGGAGAATCCCTCTTCGATTGTGGTAGTTACTGTACGGATAATGGCGCCGGCGGAGATGGCAAAAGCCATGTAATTGGCGTATGCCGGTTCCGGAACAATGATTTCGTCTCCCGGATTCAAGCAACTCATAAAAGCGAAAAGCACTGCTTCAGAGCCACCCGTCGTAATGATGATATCGTCGGCATCCAAATGAATGTCGTACTTTTCATAATAGCCTACCAGTTTTTCGCGGTAGCTCCGATACCCCTGGCTCGGGCTGTATTCCAATACGGTACGGTTGATATTTCGAATCGCATCGAGGGCCGCTCGGGGTGTAGGAAGGTCGGGCTGACCGATATTCAGATGATAGACATGAATCCCTCTCCCTTTTGCAGCTTCTGCCAAAGGCGCCAGTTTCCGGATAGGCGACTCCGGCATTTCATTTCCTCTGATGGATATATGTGGCATAATACAAATTTATAGATTAAAACAAATTTCGAATGCAAAGATAACGGGAAAGAATATATGAAGCAACTTTTATTAAGAAAATAACCAAATCCTGCAAACTCTTAATAGAACGTAAATCTATGCCATCTCTCGCTGCATTTTAGGGATTATTCCAAAAAAAGGCGTATGTTTGTAGGGAACAACCTAACTGAAATATACATGAATCTATACTTGATTATATTTACATCGGATTCAGAGCAATTTGACCAGGACCGCACATACAGAATCCATCAGGAGCTTTTCCAAGCCCTAGAAAAACATTTTACACTACACCTTATCCCATACACAGAAGTAGAGGACATTCCGGGAAGTGCCTATAAGATGGCGTTCATCTGCAGCGGAGGTGTAGAAGCTAAAGTCATCCGGAATTTCAGCCTGCTCCCCTATCCCATCACCCTTTTGACAGACGGACTGAACAACTCCTTGGCTGCAGCCCTGGAAATTGCCGCCTGGATTCAGACCAAAGACATGCGGGTACATATCATTCATGGCGAGATAGGAGACATGGTGAAGAGTGTCCTATCCCACCATCAGGCGTTTGCAGCCAAACGGGCCATGAAGCACAACCGTATCGGCGTAGTCGGTACACCGGCTCCCTGGCTGGTAGCAAGTCATGTAGACTACCTGCTGGCAAGCCAACGCTGGGGCGTAAGCTACATAGACATCCCTACCGAAGATGTCTATAAGTATTTCAATAAAATCACCGATGACGAAATCGGAATGGATGCCTCCATCTTTGCCAACCGGGCTTCATCGTGCCAAGATGCCACTCCGGATGACCTGCTGAAAGCCATGCGGTTCTACAAAGCACTGAAGATGGTGTATCAGGAAGAACAGTTGGATGCGATAACCCTTTCCTGTTTCTCGATATTCAATGAAATCAAGACAACAGGTTGTCTGGCTCTCTCTCTGTTGAACGATGAAGGCATACCGGCCGGCTGCGAAGGCGACCTCCAGTCCATCATGAGCATGCTGATGGTGAAAAAACTGACCGGTGAGTGCTGCTTCATGGGTAACCCGACCTTCATTGACAGCCGTCAGAACGAGATTCTGCTCTCTCATTGCACCATCGCCACCCGCATGACGAAAGAATTCATCATCCGCAACCATTACGAAAGCGGAGCCAGCATCGGCCTGCAAGGCATTATGGAAAAAGGTCCGATCACCTTGTTCAAATGCGGTGGAGAATGCCTGGATGAATATTATATAAGTGGTGGAGTACTGATAGACAACTCCTCGCTGGAAAACGCCTGCCGTACCCAGTTCCGGTTGAAGCTGGATAAGCCCGTCAGCTACTTCCTGCAGAATCCTATCGGGAACCATCACATCCTGATTCCAGGAAACTATGTAGCCACCATCCAGGAGTTCATGCAGCAGAACCGCTGTAAGCTACAAGAGTAAAGGATAGGACGGAATGCCGGTCTTCCCCCAAGCACACCGGTCCCATTCCACTCATCCAATCGAATAAAAGCCCGGACCGATACGACTCCGGGCTTTCTTCTTGACTGTCATCCAACACCAGCGTTTTTTAAAGAACACACTTCTAAGATTCATTGAAAAAAGAGAGAGAAAGAAAAATTTTAATGTATCTTTGCACGAGGATTTATTTAAATTTAAAGAAGACATTGAATTATGATGCATAATTGGTTTGAGTGTAAAATCCGCTACGAGAAGATTGCTGAAAACGGAATGAGCAAGAAAGTAACGGAACCCTATCTGGTTGACGCACTTAGCTTTACTGAAGCTGAATCGCGTATCATTGAAGAAATTACTCCTTTCATCAGTGGAGAATTTACCGTAGCCGACATCAAACGGGCCAACTACAGTGAACTGTTCCCCTGCGAAGAAGACGCGGCAGACCGCTGGTTCAAATGCAAACTGTATTTCATCACCCTGGATGAGAAAAGCGGAGCAGAAAAGAAGACAGCGACCAACATGCTGGTCCAAGCAGCCGATTTACGGGATGCCGTGAAGAAACTGGACGAAGGGATGCAAGGCAGCATGGCCGATTACAGCATCGCCTCCATCGCAGAAACGGCCATCATGGACGTTTATCCGTATTCGGCAGAACCGGATGTAAAACCGGAATTCCCGGAAGCAGCAAACCGATAATCATCAATATATCATATAGCCACCATGGACATTCAACAAAATCTGAAAGAAGTACTCGCGGACATTCCGCAACAGGTGCGGTTGGTGGCTGTTTCCAAGTTTCATCCCAAGGAAGCGATAGAAGCAGCATATACAGCCGGACAACGTATATTCGGCGAAAGCAAGGTACAGGAACTGGAAGAGAAGTATGCCTCCTTACCCAAAGATATCGAATGGCACTTCATCGGTCATCTACAGACCAATAAAGTGAAATACATCGCTCCATACATAGCAATGATTCATGCCGTAGATACCTACAAGCTGTTGGCCGAAATCGACCGTCAGGCAGCCAAGGCAGGCCGTACCATCTCCTGCCTGCTGGAAATACACATCGCCCAGGAAGAAAGCAAATACGGTTTCTCACTGCAGGAATGCCGTGACATGCTGGACGAAGGCAGTTGGAAAGGACTGAAAAATATCCGCATCTGCGGATTGATGGGAATGGCTACCTACACCGATGACACAGACCAGATTCGTAACGAATTCAAGACACTGCATGATTTCTTCCTCGAACTGAAACAGAAACATTTCCAGGATACGGACTCGTTCAAGGAAATTTCCATGGGAATGTCGCACGATTATCAGCTGGCCATCGAGGAAGGCAGCACACTGGTACGCATAGGAAGCAAAATATTCGGAGAACGTAACTATTAAATCAAACTATATGGCACAACTTAACACAACTTTTGCGGGACTGAAACTGAAGAACCCGATTATCGTCGGCAGTTCCGGATTGACCAACAGCGTAGAAAAGATACAGAAGCTCGAACAGGCAGGAGCCGGAGCTGTAGTATTGAAATCGGTATTCGAGGAACAGATAAACATGCAGACAGGACAGATGCATGGTTACGGTTCACCCGAAGCAGACGACTATCTGGGCGTTTACGTACGTTCACACGCATTGAACGAACACATCAGCATCATTGAAGAAGCCAAGAAAACCTGCACAATCCCTATCATCGCCAGCATCAACTGCTACAGCGACAACGAATGGGTAGATTTCGCCAGACTGATGGCACAAGCCGGAGCAGACGCTTTGGAAATCAATATTCTGGCTTTACAGACCAGCAAACATTACACTTTCGGCGCGTTCGAACAACAGCACATCGATATTCTGCGCCACATCAAGAAAGCAGTCAATATCCCGGTCATCATGAAATTGGGAAACAACCTGACTAACCCGGTTGCGCTCATCAACCAGCTTTATGCCAACGGAGCCGCAGCTGTAGTGTTGTTCAACCGATTCTATCAGCCGGATATCAACATCAAGGACCTGACATTCCGCGCAACGAATGTCATGAGCTCGCCGAACGAACTGGCTAACCGTATCCGCTGGACTGCCATTTCATCTGCCGAAGTTCCTCAAATAGACTATGCCATCTCTGGTGGAGTCCACTGCGGCAAAGGCCTTATCAAGTCCATTCTGGCAGGTGCCACAGCTGTAGAAGTCTGCAGCGCCATCTACCAATACGGCAACAAGACCATCGAGGAAATGAAAAATGAACTGACAACCTGGATGGATGAAAACGAGTACGAAACAATCGGACAGTTCAAAGGAAAGATGAACGCCGCTGCAGCCGGTGAAATCAATCCGTTCGAACGTACCCAGTTCATGAAATATTACAGCAATCACGAAGAGTAAGTCTATACAGACCAGCTCTTCTTTTTCCCTACTCTTCCGGAATGAACGGCTTTCTGTCATACAATCCCTTCATTCCGGATTTTTTTTGTGAAGAAAAAACTGTTTTCCAGGAAAAACGTTGGGAAAACCTAGAAAAAAAGTATATTTGCACAGTACATTACATTTTGTGCAATCAACAATACCGATAACATGGAAAAAAGTTTTTTAGCCTTTATAGAAAACAGCATCAAAAAGAATTGGGACATGGATGCCCTGACTGACTACAAAGGCGCAACCCTTCAATACAAAGACCTGGCCCGCAAAATTGAGAAACTGCACATCCTGCTGGCCGAAAGTGGAATCCAACCGGGCGACAAAGTGGCCTTATGCGGACGGAACAGCTCCCATTGGGGAGTGGCTTTCCTGGCTATCCTGACATACGGTGCCGTGGCTGTACCGATTCTTCATGAATTCAAGGCAGACAACGTGCATAACATCATCAATCATTCCGAAGCCCGCCTGCTCTTCGTAGGAGATGTAGTATGGGAATCACTGAATGAAGCGGCCATGCCCAACCTGGAAGGTATCATTCTGATGACAGACTTTACCCTTCAGGTATGCCGGAGTGAACGTCTGGAGTATGCACGGGAACACTTGAACGAACTGTTCGGCAAAAAATTCCCCAAGAATTTCCGGAAGGAACACGTAGCCTACCGGCGCGATGAAGCCGAAGAGCTGGCAGTCATCAACTATACCTCAGGGACCACCAGTTTCTCCAAAGGCGTCATGATTCCCTACCGGGCACTCTGGTCGAACACCCAGTTCGCCTTCGAGGTACTGAATCTGAAAGCCGGCAGCCGGGTAATCTCCATCCTGCCGATGGCCCACATGTATGGACTGGCCTTCGAATTCATCTACGAAGTCTGTGCAGGATGTCATATTTTCTTCCTGACACGTATGCCTAGCCCCAAAATCATCTTCCAGGCCTTTGCCGAAGTAAAACCGAACATCGTTATCGCTGTTCCACTCATTATCGAGAAAATTATCAAGAAGAACGTGCTTCCTACCCTGGAAACCCTGAAAATGAAAATCCTGCTCCGGGTACCTGTCATCAACGACAAAATCAAGGAGACCGTGCGCGAGCACATGGTACAGGCCTTCGGAGGTAATTTCTATGAAGTCATTGTGGGAGGAGCAGCCTTCAACCAGGACGTAGAGAAACTGCTTCGGAGCATCGATTTCCCATATACCGTAGGTTATGGTATGACCGAATGCGCTCCAATTATCTGTTACGAAGACTGGAAGTTCTTCAAGGCAGGCTCTTGCGGTAAAGCCGCTCCCCGCATGGAAGTAAAGATTGACAGCCAAGACCCGGAACACATCGTAGGAGAAATTCTGACACGGGGAGATAACGTCATGCTGGGATATTACAAGAATCCGGAAGCCACAGCACAGGTAATCGATGCTGAAGGATGGCTTCATACCGGCGACCTCGGTGTCATGGACAAAGAAGGCAATGTATTCATCAAGGGACGGAGCAAGAACATGCTGTTAGGCCCTTCCGGACAAAACATCTACCCGGAAGAAATCGAAGAGAAGCTGAGCAACATGCCTTATGTCTGTGAGAATATCGTTATCCAACAAAGCGACAACAAGCTCGTAGCGCTTATCTATCCTGATTTTGAAGAGGCTTATGCCAACGGACTTTCCCAGGCAGACATTGAAAAAGCCATGGAAGCCAACCGGGTAGCCGTCAATGCAGAGCTTCCGGCATACTCGCAGATAGCCCGTGTTAAAATCTATCCGGAAGAGTTTGAAAAGACTCCGAAGAAGAGTATCAAGCGCTTCCTCTATCAAGATGTAAAATAATGACATGAAACTGAACGTACAAACAATGGCGTGGTTCCTGCTGGGTGGTTGCCTGGCAGGAATATCTCCACTACAGGCACAGAAACAGATTGGGCTGAAGAAAGGTCCGAACATCTCGCTGAATATCACCAATCCACACAAAGACCCTAAACGGACCTACCTGAACATCGGATTACTCAGCCACTTTCCCCAACTGAACGGTGTAGGAATCAATGTTATCTCCAGCACTGTACAAGGGAATGCCAACGGCTTCCAGTTATCCGGCATCACTAACATTTCCGGTCTGAATGCTTCAGGAGTTATTATCAGCAGCATAGCGAATGTCAGCGGCAAGAATCTAAACGGAGTAGCATTGAGTGGGCTGATGAACATAGGCGGAAAACGAGTCAACGGTATACAGTTGTCTGCGCTTGGAAACGTAGGAGGTGCTTCCCTGAACGGAGTAAGCGTCAGTGGACTGATTAACTTGTCCGGGAAAAATGCGGCAGGATTTCATCTGGCAGGACTTGCGAACATCAACCGCAACAACTACCAGGGAATCGCTATCGGAGGACTGATGAATGCCTGCGGTGAAGACAGCAAAGGAGTACAGGTTACGAGCTTACTGAACGTGGCAGGCAAATCCAGTAAAGGAGTACAGCTGGCAGGACTAGGGAATGTAAGTGTTACCAACCAAGGCCTACAACTGGCCTGCGCCAACTACAGTGAAAAGAACAAGGGACTTCAATTAGGTGTCGCCAATTTCAGCAACGAAGGGAAAAAGGGCCTTCAAATAGGTATTGTCAACATCAGTGCCGACAGTACGGCTCACCAATGGGGCGTTATCAACCTAAAGCCCAAGACCCGCACCCAACTGCTGATTTCCGGCGGAAACGCCAACAAAGCCAATCTTTCAGTCCGCTTCAAAAATAAATACACCTACACACAGTTAGGTGCAGGTGCCTATTATTTAGATACGAACAAAGATTTCTCATTCAGCGGATTCTATCGTGCAGGGTTATATATTTCTCTCACATCCAGACTGACACTCAATGGTGACGTGGGTTACTACCACATTGAAACGCTCGACAACAAACACGCAGGAATTCCCGCACGTATGTATGCCATCGAGCCACGTATCAGCCTGGAATATCAGGCACTGAAACGGCTGGGTATCTTTGCAGCAGGAGGCTACAACTGGACCCGGACCTACCAAGGAAACAAGTTCGAGAATAAAGGTGTATTCGAGGCCGGACTGGTCTTATTCTAAAGCCATCAGGCGTTCAGCCCGGCGGAACGAACACGGCTCAAGGTTTCGGGAGTCATCTGGAGCAGCGACGCAATGTATACCAGCGGAGCTCGCTTCAGGATTTCCGGATGAAGCTGCAACAACTTGTTATAACGCTCGTGTGCCGGCTCAAAACGCAAAGTATCGGCTTTTATCTGTGACTCAATCAGTGATTCCTCAAAGAAACGGCGGTATAGAGTAGCTATTTCTATATTTTTAGCCGCCAGTCCTTCCACCAGCTTCTTAGGAATCTCCCACGCAATCGTTGGCTCTAAAGTCTCAATCATCAGACGGGTAGGTTCCTGCTTGAAATAACTTTCCAGACAAATAATGACACCACCTTCGTAACCGATATGCTCTGTCAAGTCTTTCTCATATTTATAATAAAACTGACGGGTCATCCCCTTCTCGATGTATAACATGGATACACAGACATCACCCGCATCCAACACCCGCTCCCCTTTCTTGAATTTATGGGGAGTCAGTATTTCCGCGAAAGCATGAAGCGACTCTTTACTCAAAAGGACATGGTTTTCGGCAGCAATTCGCCTCGCTGCCTCTATGTTGGTCATTGTAGTCATCATTATTTCACTTTAATCCGATCAAATCCCTCTCCAAATACACCGATAACGGCACTCTGAGAAACGAACGCATTCGGGTCAATATCTTTAATCAAGCGGAATATCGTATTCGATTCACGCTTCTTAGCCAGTACAAACATCAATTTGACGTTGTTATGCGTATAGCAACCGACTCCATCAATGAAAGTCACACCACGGTGCATATCCTTGTTGATACGCTGACCGATTTCTTCGTACTTAGAAGAGATGATGAAGAACTGTACAGACTGACGGCTGCTGTTTACCACCTGATCGAGCATGAAACTGGAGATAATCAATACGACATAACCGTATACGACTTTCTCCCAATCCTTCAGCACCAGATAACTGGAGGTAATGATAATGACATCACAAATCAGAATCACACGTCCCAAAGAGATATCTCTGTATTTATTGACAATGGCTGCAATGATATCGGTACCACCGGTACTACCGTTGGCAGAGAAAGCGACACCGATACCGGCTCCACAGAACGATGCTCCCAAAACGCACGACATGAAAGGTTGGTTATGAATCAGCGGACCAGTTATCAGCTGTTGGATGACTGCCAGAATAAAAGTCAAGATAAATACTGCGAAAATGGTCTTCAAACAAAATTTCAGACCCAAAATCTTCAAAGCCAAGAGCAACAACGAGAAGTTGATTATCAGATACGTGTACTGTACCGGAAATCCTGTAGCCCAATAAATAATGGATGCAATACCAGGAACGGCTCCCGATGGTATATCACTCGGCAACAAGAACACGGTCCACCCGATACCATACATAATCATTCCCAATGCAATCAGCAAATAGTCTTTAATTTCTCTATAAACCTGTTTACTCTTAACAGAAAGCGTTGAACTCATGGTGCTTTAAATATTTTAAAATTGCGGTGCAAAAATAGGGAAAATTTTAATCTCTTGACCTACATCAAGGCAAAAAGGAGGATAATTATCCAAAAATTCTTTCGACACAGACTTTTTTTGTTAACAGGATGATAATTCGCAGAGAAAAGTAAGCCAGGCTCTTTTGTAATTGACACTAATTTAGTAATTTTGCCGCGAATAAGGACAAAACATCAGGCATGGCATTAGTTAACGAACATCTGTTAAGGCTTCTAGATAATTACCTGTTCACCGATATAACCAGAAAGGTAAATTCATTCAAGGTAACCCACCCGAAAGCTGAAGTTATCCATCTGGGTATCGGCGATGTTACACGTCCGATTCCTGCAGCCTGCCGCGAAGCCATGTGTAAAGCGGTCAACGATTTAGGAAAAGCCGAGACCTTCCACGGTTACGGTCCGGAACAAGGATACGATTTCCTGATTGAAGCGATTCTGAAACACGATTATGCCTCCAGAGGCGTTTCCTTATCGGCCTCGGAAATCTTTATCAGTGACGGCGCGAAGACTGATACGGGTAATCTGGGAGACATTCTCCGCCATGACAACAGCATCGGAGTGACCGACCCTATCTACCCTGCATACATAGACTCCAACGTCTCCAGCGGCCGGGCCGGCTATATCGACGAATGGGGGAAATGGAGCAATGTAGTCTACATTCCCTGCCGGATGGAAAACAATTTCATTCCTCCGATTCCAGAACAACGTATCGATATTATCTATCTCTGCTTCCCCAACAATCCGACTGGAGCCGTCCTCACCAAAAACGAGTTGAAAAACTGGGTAAACTATGCCATCAAGAACGATGCCCTTATCATTTTCGACGCTGCTTACGAAGCCTATATCCGTCAACCAGACATTCCCCACTCCATTTATGAAATAAAAGGTGCCAAGAAGGTGGCCATCGAAATCCGGAGTTTCTCGAAAACAGCCGGCTTCACCGGTGTACGTTGCGGCTACACGGTCATTCCGAAAGAAGTGACAGCCGCCACCCTCAACGGCGAACGCATTTCACTGAATAAACTGTGGCTACGACGCCAGACGACCAAATTCAACGGAGCATCGTATATTTCACAACGTGGAGCCGAAGCCGTGTATACCCCGCAAGGCCAGGAAGAGGTGAAGACAATGATTGATTATTATATGGAGAACGCCCGACTGATGAAAAAGGCTTTGGGAGGTACCGGACTGAAGGTGTTCGGTGGAGAGAATGCTCCCTACCTGTGGGTAAAGGCACCCGACGGGATGAGCTCCTGGAAATTCTTCGACAAACTGCTCTATGACGCGCAAGTCGTCAGTACCCCCGGTATCGGTTTCGGTCCAAGCGGAGAAGGCTATGTCCGGTTGACCGCTTTCAACGACCGCAGGCAGTGTGAGGAAGGAATAAAGCGTATATGTCATTATTTATAAAACAAGAAGAAACAACCCCAAAAACTATTAATAAACTTTAGGTATTATGTCAAAATTAAGATTCAGAGTCGTAGAAGAGGCCTTCCACAAGAAACCCGTTGAAGTTGCTGCTCCGGCTGAACGTCCCAGCGAATATTTCGCCAAGTATGTATTCAACCGCGAAAAGATGTTCAAATACCTGCCTAGCAAGGTATACGCAAAGCTCATCGATGTTATCGACAATGGAGCTGCCCTCGACCGTAGCATCGCCGACGAAGTAGCGAACGGCATGAAGCGTTGGGCCATCGAAATGGGAGTCACTCACTATACTCACTGGTTCCAGCCACTGACAGAAGGTACTGCCGAGAAACATGATGCGTTCGTTGAACATGACGGAAAAGGAGGTATGCTGGAAGAATTCTCAGGTAAACTGCTCATCCAGCAGGAACCGGACGCTTCTTCTTTCCCGAACGGTGGTATCCGCAATACCTTCGAAGCACGCGGTTACAGTGCATGGGACCCGTCTTCTCCGGTATTTATCGTAGACGATACCCTGTGTATCCCTACCATCTTCATCGCCTATACCGGTGAATCACTCGATTATAAAGCTCCGTTGCTGAAAGCACTGAGAGCTGTCAACAAAGCGGCAGTAGATGTCTGCCAATATTTCGACCCGAATGTCAAGAAGGTCATCACCTATCTGGGCTGGGAACAGGAATACTTCCTGGTAGATGAAGGCCTGTATGCAGCACGCCCGGATCTGCTGCTGACAGGACGTACCCTGATGGGACATGAAGCTTCCAAGAACCAACAGCTGGAAGACCATTATTTCGGTGCCATCCCTACCCGTGTGGCCGCATTCATGAAGGATCTGGAAATCCAGGCATTGGAACTGGGTATTCCGGTAAAGACACGTCACAACGAAGTTGCTCCGAACCAGTTTGAACTCGCTCCGATTTACGAAGAATGTAACTTGGCTGTCGACCACAACATGCTGATTATGTCATTGATGCGAAAAATCGCTCGTAACCATGGTTTCCGCCTGTTGCTGCACGAAAAGCCGTTCAAAGGTGTAAACGGTTCCGGCAAGCACAACAACTGGTCATTGGGAACAGACACGGGGGTCCTGCTGATGGCTCCAGGTAAGACCGCTGAAGACAACCTGCGCTTCATCACCTTTGTAGTCAACACACTGACTGCTGTATACCACCACAACGGACTGCTAAAAGCTTCTATCATGAGCGCCACAAACACTCATCGTCTGGGAGCCAACGAAGCACCTCCTGCTATCATCTCTTCTTTCCTGGGAACCCAGCTGAGCAAAGTCCTCGACCACCTGGAAGAAAGCGCCAACGAAGACTTGGTTTCATTGGGAGGCAAACAAGGTATGAAACTGGACATTCCGCAAATTCCGGAACTGCTGATAGACAATACCGACCGTAACCGTACTTCTCCGTTCGCATTCACCGGAAACCGCTTTGAATTCCGTGCACCGGGTTCAGAATCCAACTGTGCAAGTGCCATGATTGCCTTGAATACAGCCATGGCAGACCAGCTGATAACCTTCAAGAAAGAGGTAGATGCACTGATTGAACAGGGAGAACCGAAGATTTCGGCCATCATCAAGATTTTGCGTAAATACATCAAGGAATGCAAACCTATCCGCTTCGACGGAAACGGTTACAGCGAAGAATGGAAACAGGAAGCTGCCCGCCGTGGTCTGGACTGCGAAACCAGCTGCCCGATTATCTTCGACAACTACCTAAAACCGGAAAGCATCAAGATATTCGAATCAACCGGCGTCATGACCCGCAAAGAGCTGGAAGCTCGTAACGAAGTGAAATGGGACATGTATACCAAAAAGATTCAGATTGAGGCCCGCGTATTGGGAGATTTGGTAATGAACCACATCGTACCGGTAGCCATCGAATATCAGACTAAGCTGATTGACAATGCCTATAAGATGAAATCCTTGTTCCCGGAAGACGAGGCCAAAGCGCTTTCTGCCGAAAACCTGGCCATCATCAAACAGATTGCAGAACATACCGCATACATCAAGGAACGTGTAGATGCATTGGTTGAGGCACGTAAAGTAGCCAACAAAATCGAAAAGGAACGCGAAAAGGCCATCGCATATCATGATACCATTGCTCCGATGCTGGAACAGATCCGTTACCACATCGACAAACTGGAACTGATTGTCGACGACCAGATGTGGACTTTGCCGAAATATCGCGAACTGCTGTTCATCCGCTAATCCACTACAAAGACATCTTATTATATTACGGCTGGAGAAGTTTGTTTCTCCAGCCGTTCTTTCTTTTCAAGCAAAACTCCCCCAATCATTTTTCTCGTCGGAAACTACTATCTTCATGTGACTTACATCTGGGCTTCCCATTCAATACGAAACATCACAGGCAAGTACGGAAAATAACGGCTAAGCAGCCTCAGAAATATTTCTATGATAAACGCATAAAAATACAGCCTGCAAAACCTGCAAAAAATAGAAAAGTCCCTATCTTTGCAATATGGAATGGCTATATAATTTATTCTTCGAGCAATCGGCCCTACAAGCTGTCGTTATCTTGTCATTGATTACAGCCATCGGGCTAGCCCTGGGGAAGATCCATGTATGTGGTATCTCGCTGGGAGTAACTTTCGTTTTCTTCATGGGTATCCTGGCCGGACATCTGGGATTCTCCGTCAATCCGCAAATCGTTTCGTATGCAGAAAGTTTCGGATTGGTTTTATTTGTCTACGCATTGGGTCTGCAGGTAGGCCCCGGTTTCTTCAGCTCTTTCCAGAAAGGAGGGTATCAACTCAACCTGCTCAGCCTGGGCGTCATTCTATTGGGTACATTCATGACCGTAGGCCTCTGCATGGTAACCCCTGTCTCTCTACCCGATATGGTAGGAATCCTATGCGGAGCGACAACCAACACTCCCGCACTGGGTGCTGCCCAACAGACGCTGAAGCAGTTGGGAGAACCGACCAGTGGAGCGGCATTAAGCTGTGCGGTAACTTATCCGCTAGGCGTATTGGGAGTCATCCTCGCCATCATCCTTCTCCGGAAGTTCTTTGTACGTAAGGTAGATTTGGAAGAACGCGAACACGAAGATCCTAAACACACCTATATTGCAACGTTCCAGGTACATAACCCGGCTGTATTCAACATGAGCGTTCAAGATATAGCAAAACTGTGTCATTCAAAGTTTGTCATCTCTCGTTTGTGGCATAACGGAACCGTGAGTATTCCAACTTCGGATACGATTGTAAGAGAAAATGACCGTCTTCTGGTCATCACCACCGAAAAAGATGCTCCAAGTTTGACTATCCTGTTCGGTGAACAGGAAAACCGGGATTGGAACAAGGAGGACATCGACTGGAACGCCATAGACAGCCAACTCATTTCCAAACACATCATTATCTCCCGTCCGGAAATCAATGGAAAGAAGTTGGGTTCTCTCCGCCTGCGGAACACCTACGGCATCAATATCAGCCGTGTACTCCGTAGCGGTGTGCAACTGCTTGCCACTCCCGGACTGGTTCTACAGTTGGGTGACCGACTGACAGTTGTAGGAGAAGCTGCCGCTATCCATAACGTAGAAAAGGTATTGGGCAACACCGTCAAAACCTTGAAAGACCCGAACCTGGCTTCCATTTTCACAGGAATTGTATTGGGACTGATAGTCGGTTCCATTCCGATAGCAGTACCGGGAGTCAGCTCACCGGTCAAACTCGGTCTGGCAGGAGGTCCTATCGTTGTAGGTATCCTGATTGGAGCCTATGGTCCGCGCTTCCACCTGCTGACCTACACTACACGGAGCGCCAGCCTGATGCTGCGAGGCATCGGTCTCTCTCTGTACCTGGCTTGTCTGGGGCTGGATGCAGGCGGACATTTCTTCGAAACGGTCATGCGGCCGGAAGGAGCGCTGTGGGTAGGCCTCGGCTTCCTGATTACCTTCATACCGGTATTCATCATGGCACTGGTAGCAATGCGACTCTGCCACCTGGACTTCGGAAACACTTGCGGTATGTTATGCGGAAGTATGGCCAATCCGATGGCGTTGAACTATGCCAACGACATCATTCCGAACGACAATCCCGCTGTCAGTTATGCCACCGTTTACCCGCTGGGCATGTTCCTGCGAGTAATCATCGCCCAACTGATTCTGATGCTGTTCCTCTGATATTACTGTAACCTCTAACTGACATAATATAATGAAAATCTACAAACAGATAACCACCGAAATGATTGAGCAGGACCTCCGATACCTGGAACTGCTTTCACATAAATTTCCGACCATAGCGGCTGCCAGTACCGAAATTATCAACCTGGAAGCCATTCTGAACCTTCCTAAAGGAACCGAACACTTTCTGGCTGACTTGCACGGAGAATACGAGGCCTTCCAGCATGTGCTCCGTAACGCTTCAGGTGCCATCAAGCGGAAAGTCAACGAGCTATTCGGGAACACCCTGCGTGAAGCTGAAAAAAAGGAAATCTGTACCTTAATCTACTATCCGGAACAGAAACTGCAACTGGTAAAAGAGAAGGAAACTGACCTGATAGATTGGTATGTCATTACGTTGAACCAACTGGTAAGGGTATGTCAGAACGTCTCTTCCAAATATACCCGTTCGAAGGTACGCAAGGCATTACCCGCCGAATTTTCCTACATCATCCAGGAGTTGCTCCACGAAAGCAGCATGGACCCGAACAAAGAGGCTTATATCAATGTCATCATCAGCACCATTATCGATACACACCGCGCCGATGATTTCATCATAGCCTTGTGTAACCTGATACAACGACTCACCATCGATTCCCTGCACATTTTAGGAGATATATTCGACCGTGGTCCCGGCCCGCACATCATCATGGATACCCTTTGTGACTACCACAATTTCGATATCCAATGGGGTAACCATGATATTCTTTGGATGGGTGCCGCTGCCGGAAATGACTGCTGCATCGCCAACGCCCTTCGTCTGGCCATGCGATACGGAAATCTGGCAGCCCTGGAAGATGGCTATGGTATTAACCTGCTCCCGTTGGCCACCTTTGCCATGGAGGCTTACGCCGACGACCCCTGCGAATTCTTCGGTCCTAAAACAGACCCACAGAACAACCCATACAACAATAAGACGTTGCGTCTGATGGGACAGATGCACAAGGCCATCAGTATCATCCAGTTCAAACTGGAAGCTGACATCATCCGCCGCCGTCCGGAATTCCACATGGAAGACCGCCTGCTTCTGCATCACATTGATTTTGAAAAGAAGAAATTTATCTTAGACGGCCAAGAATACGAAATGCGAGACTGCTTCTTCCCGACCATTGACCCTGCAGATCCGTATCGACTGACAGAAGAAGAAGCCGAAATCGTACAGAAGCTACATTATTCATTTACCCGGAGCGAAAAACTGCGGAAACACATGAAATGTCTGTTCCGCTATGGCTGTATGTTCAATGTCTGCAACTCGAACCTGCTGTTCCATGCCTCCATGCCACTGAACGAAGACGGAACACTGAAAGAAGTGGAAATTCTGGGTAGGAAATACAAAGGCAAGGAATTGCTGAACCGCACGGGACAGCTTATCCGTACCGCCTATTTCGCCGACGAGGACAATGATGAAAAAGCCTTTGCCCTCGATTACATCTGGTATCTCTGGTGCGGAAAAGACTCTCCAGCCTTCGACAAGAGCAAGATGGCCACATTCGAGCGCTATTTCCTGGTCGACAAGAGTACACATAAAGAAGTAAAAGGAGCCTATTATACGCTGAGAGATCGCGAAGACATCTGCGACATGATTCTGGATGAATTCGGAGTGGAAGGCGAACACCGGCATATCATCAACGGACACGTACCGGTTAAAGCCGTAAAAGGTGAAAAGCCTATCAAGGCTAACGGCAAACTGATGGTTATCGACGGCGGATTCTCCCGGGCTTATCAGCCGGAAACCGGTATTGCCGGCTACACACTGGTCTACCATTCCCGGGGGTTCCAGTTGGTACAGCACGAGCCTTTTACATCGACCCAGAAAGCCATTGAGGAAGGTCAGGATATCAAATCTACCACTCAAATTGTCGAACTGAGCAGCAAGCGTATGATGGTAAAGGACACAGATAAAGGACGTGAACTGTCCATTCAGATAGAAGACCTGAAAAAGCTGTTAGTGGCCTATCGTACCGGCATCATCAAGGAAAAAGCCTCCTGAGAATATTCCTCAGGAACAAAAATAGAAATCCTCCTAGCGTATTCCGTAACAGAACACGTTGGGAGGATTCTTCTTATATTCTATAATACCTGGATGGGAAGTAATTACACCAGTTTGTTGGTCTCCTTGTCCGGGAAAATGACTGACGGCTTAAACTGTTTGGCCTCCTCGAAATCCATCAGGGCATAGGACATGATGATAACTACATCGCCTACCTGCACTTTACGGGCGGCCGCACCATTCAGGCAGATACATCCGCTACCGCGTTCTCCTTTAATGATGTAAGTTTCAAAACGTTCCCCGTTGTTGTTGTCGACAATCTGTACCTTTTCACCGGCAATCATGTTGGCTGCGTCCAACAAATCCTCATCGATGGTAATACTACCCATGTAATTCAGATTGGCTTCGGTTACGGTCACACAATGAATTTTCGATTTCAACACTTCTATCATCATGGCCATTACTCCTTATATTTAATGTTGTCAATCAGACGCACTTCGCCACAGAATACCGTGATACAGCCTACAATATACGAGCTGTCATCCCACGACGCAACAGTCTGCAACGTCGTACCGTCTACGATTTCAAAATATTCCAGACGCAATCCTTCAGAAGCAGCTATCCGTTCCTCTACATAAAGTTTCGTTTCTGCCAATGAATGTGTCTTTGCATAATCTACGCTCTCAAACAAAGTCTTCGAAATCTGCAAAGCCTGTCCACGCTGCTCCTCACTCAGGCGTGCATTGCGGCTGCTCAATGCCAGACCATCAGATTCACGCACGATCGGACAACCTACTATCTGCAAGTCAAAAGGATATTTCCGAACCATCTCACGGATAATGGCCAACTGCTGGAAGTCCTTTTCACCGAAATAAGCACGGGTAGGCTCCACAATCAGAAACAGTTTGCTTACAATCTGACAAACGCCGTTGAAATGTCCCGGACGGTATTTGCCTTCCATTACTGTATCCAACGGTGCATAACTGAATGTACGTGTATCCGGTTCCGGATAAATTTCTTCCACCGAAGGAGCAAATACATAAGTCGCCCCACAGGATTCCAACAATTCGCAGTCGGCATCCAAGGTACGAGGATATTTCAATAAATCATTCTTGTCATTGAACTGAGTAGGATTTACAAAATCACTTACAACGACTACATCATTTTCAGCTACAGCACGTTTCACCAACGAAGCATGACCTGCATGTAAAGCGCCCATAGTAGGGACAAGTCCAATCGTCTTTCCCTCTTTCCGACATACTTCCAAAGCAGCACGGAGTTCACCAATTGTTTGAATTAACTTCATTTGATATCTTTGTTTTTACTGTTTTCTGCCTGTTACTCACAAAAGCAGGTGCAAAGTAAACCCTTTTTTATCAGATAAGGAAATGAAAAAGGAAAAATAGCATACTTTTCGTAAGAATTACGTTGTCAGAATTCATGAAACTTCAACAATAAAAAACTGTTTCACAATACATTAACAAACTATAAGGAATAATATCGAAATGCAGATTTTTTGAATAGGCAATTTTTTATTACCTTTGCAACTGATTTTGAGCAACTATAAATAACATGAGCGCTAAAAAAGTTTTATTCATTACACAAGAAATTACTCCTTACGTACCCGAAAGTGAATTAGCCACCATAGGCCAGGATTTACCACAGGCCATCCAAGACAAAGGCCGCGAAATCCGTACCTTCATGCCGAAATGGGGCAATGTAAATGAACGAAGAAACCAGTTGCATGAAGTAATTCGTCTGTCAGGCATGAACCTGATTATCGACGATACAGATCATCCGCTGATTATCAAGGTTGCATCCATTCAGGCAGCTCGACGCCAGGTATATTTTATTGATAATGATGATTATTTCCAGCACCGGTTAATGGTAGCCGATGAAGACGGCAAAGAATATGAAGACAACGGCGAACGTGCCATTTTCTATGCCAGAGGCGTATTGGAAACAGTCAAAAAACTCCGTTGGTGCCCGGATATTATACACTGCCACGGCTGGATGAGTGCCATGGTACCTCTCTATATCAAGAAAGTGTACTATGACGAACCGTCATTCAGAGATTCAAAAGTTGTTTTCTCTGTATACAGTGACGGCTTCAAATCCAATCTGGCCGATAACTTTACCAGCCAGCTGATGCTGAAAGACATCACTCCGGAAGACATCAACATGATAAAGACTCCGGTCAATTACGAGGAATTGTGTAAACTGGCCGTCACCTACTCCGACGGTGTTATCCAGAACAGTGAAACGGTCAACCAGAATATTCTGGATTATGCCCGTAAACTGAACATACCGGTTCTCGACTATCAACCTGCCGATACATTTGCCGATGCATGCGATGCATTCTACGACCAAGTGTGGGAAAATGCAGAAAACAAATAAATACCCCATAAATTGACAAGCAATGAAACTCAAGTTCTTGGCAGCATTAGGAATTGCCGCTACCCTCTACAGCTGTGATGATACGACCACCGGCATCGGTGACTTCGTAGCCAATGCAGACGAAATAACCGCCGTTGCTGAAACATATAACGTAACGACACGTACCAATCTGCTGGATTCCATCTATTCACGTACCAGCAGTGCGTACCTGGGGAAATATACCGACCCGGAATTCGGGGAGTATTCCGCAGAATTCATTACACAAATCAACTGTGTAGAAGGGCAACGATTCCCTGATACTTTCCAAGGGATTGAAGAAACCACACTGGAGCTCTATTATTACAACTATTATGGCGATTCGTTGGCTACTCTTCGTGTACAGGTAGATACATTGAATACAGCAATCAATGATAACGGTAAAGACAAACAATTGTACTACACTTCGTTCAATCCGGAAGATTTCTACAACAAGAATGCTGCCCCACTGGCTGTAAAAGACTATGCGGCATACAACGTAGCTACAGCGGATTCAACCAAGAGTGCAGAAGACCCATACAGTATTACAATGAGTCTAGGAAAAGACTTTTGTGACTATCTGACCCGCAAGTACGAAGAAAACGACCATAAGAATTTCGACGACGCACACGCTTTCATTAACAACGTACTGAAAGGATTCTATATCCACACCACCCATGGAGAAGGTTCGGTACTTTATCTCAGCGACATCTGGCTGAGAATGAAAGTCAAATACCTCACAAAGGGAAATGTTTCGGGAAAGGTAGACTCCCTTGTCTACATGTATGTACCGTTTGCTGCATCCAAGGAGGTATTCATGTCTACCCGCATGCAGAATTCAGAAAAGCTGAAAGAGTTCGTCAAAGAAGATGCACCTTATACGTATCTGAAAACACCCGCAGGCCTGTGTACGGAAGTGACACTCCCCCTGCAGACAATGTATGACGAATTGAGCAAAGATACCCTTAACTCCATCACGCTGTCACTGACAAAGATGAAATCGTCAAACGATGGTCCTTTTAAGATGGGTGTCCCTTCCAACTTGCTGTTGGTACGTAAGAGCGAGATGATATCGTTTTTCGAGAATAATAAGGTAGCCGATAACATCACTTCGTTCCTTGCTTCGTATGATAGCAGCACCAATACTTATAGTTTCAGTAAACTGAACCGTCTGGTAAGCTATATTTTCAGTGAACTCAGAAACGAAGAAAAGAAAGACGATGATTGGGATAAGATCCTCCTTATTCCTGTCACGACAGAACTGGATTCAGAAAAAAATGTAGTAAGTATCTCACATGACATGGAGGTCAACTCAGCGCGCCTGGTAAGAGGAACAGAAGAGAACCCACTCAACATCAAGGTCATCATTACCAAGCCTACACAAATGAAATGACAACCTCCGAAAAATGACCTGATACAGAAGGCTGTCATCAAACAGAAAATAATATTTTAATAGAACGGTCGTTCGTTTGGATTGAAACGAACGACCGTTTTACATTCATACACCCCATCCGGATTCCCGGTTAAAACTACCCGGATGTTTTAAAAACAGTCACTAAAACCAGATAAAAAAAATCCCCATACCCGCTTGCGGATATGGGGAAATGATGTGTTAACCAGTTTGTAATTAATAGAAACCTATTTCTTACTTATTTTGACTTTTTACCGGAGGCCTTCTTGCTTGTAGCCTTCTTCTCAGCAGCCGGTTTATCACCTTCTGCTTTCTTCAACGCTTCCTGCAGACTCTTGATTTCATCATTCAGCTGAACAAGTTCTTCACCCTGATTCTTGATGGTAGTCAGCAATGAGCTCAATTCTTCGTTATCCATATCTACCGGATACAAAGAGTTGACACGTGCAATGAAATCACCCAGAATATTCATGTAGTTGGTAAAGGCATCATACGGAGAATCATAGATTCCACGGTTCAGTCCCACTCCTGTCTGTTTAGTAGTCATGAAACGGAAGTTGTTACTTGCCTGCAGGTAATACCAGTCTTGCTTGATACGACGGTCTGTACACAGATATACGCGTTCTGCTACACTGTAAAGCTTATTGAAAGCTTCACGCTGCATCACATTACCTAACCATGGGCTGATGTCTCTTTCTTCGTCTGTCCATGACATCGGATATGGAACATCCATGGCATCGACAGATTTCAGCTTGGTAACGACTTCTGTCGGAGTAGAGAAAGTAATACCTTTCTGTTTTGCACATACCGGCAACGCTTTCAGGAATTCCAGAATATTGGAAGACAACGGCTGAGCCATACCCAATGCAGACAATTCCATGAAGATATTGATGACCTGTTCATTTTCAGGCATAGCAGCAATCCAGTCGATGTATTTATCTGCGAACAACGGATATTCGCTCCATTCGCTGTTAGAGAAACGCAGGCTGATATCGTCAGACAACTTGAAGTCACGCATCAGCAGCTTCAGGTTCGGGTTCTCGGTGCAATGATACAGGTAATGCGGACTCTTCCATCCCAATACATGCTTAGCACCTTCTACCAATACACCTTTGAAGCCCATATTGGCAATGATAGCACCGATTTCATTATCGTAAATCAAGCTGGAATTACGGAATACTTTCGGTTCCTGACCGAAGTAGTCTTTCACTTTCCGGCGCATCTGTTCAACTTCTTCGCGGAAGCATTCTTCATTAGCCAAAGCAGACAGACCGTGAGAATAAGGTTCGCAAAGGAATTCACAGTTACCGGTCGCATTCAATTCCTGCAACAGTTCGATAACTGCCGGAGCGTGGATTTCCAACTGTTCCAAAGCTACGCCCGAAATGGAAAGAGCCACCTTGAATGCACCCTGGCTATCCTTAACCATTTCAATCAAGGTCCTCAGAGCGGGAATGTATGAACGTTCTGCCACTTCATTGATACCCTGTTCGTTGGCATAGTCATCATAGTAATAGTGATCCGATCCAATTTCGAAGAAGCGGTAACGTCTCAGATGTATGATTTGATGTATTTCAAAATAAAGACAAATTGTTTTCATATCGACATAGTATAATTTGTTATTTACCATAATTTTTAAGAACCTGTTCGTACAACGCCCGAACTTTCAGTCCAACCTTTTCCCAGACAATACCGTCTACTTCCTTCTTACCTTCTACCTTCAGGTATTCATACAAGGCATCGTTGGTACAGATGGAATGGATGGCATCAGCCATGGCATGAATATCCCAATAATCAGTCTTGATACACTTATCCAGAATCTCGGCACAGCCGGACTGTTTAGAGATAATGGTAGGAACACAGCACTGCATGGCCTCCAACGGAGAGATACCGAACGGTTCAGAAACAGAAGGCATGATGTACACATCACTCATCTTCAGCACTTCGTATACCTGCTTCCCTTTCATGAAACCCGGGAAGTGGAAACGGTCTGCAATACCTCTTTCTGCGGCCAGACGTATCATGGCATTCATCATATCGCCACTACCGGCCATTACAAAACGGATATTACGGGTACGGTTCAATACCATGGCAGCTGCTTCAACAAAATACTCCGGTCCTTTCTGCATGGTAATACGGCCCAGGAAAGTAACAATCTTCTCTTTCGGGTTCTTTTTCGGAACAATTTCCTCAATCTCCTTCGACAACGGAGATACCGCATTGTGCATGGTAAAGACCTTACGAGGGTCCTGATAATACTTATGGATAACTGTCTGACGAGTCAGTTCACTTACACACATGATACAGTCTGCATTATCCATACCGTTCTTCTCGATAGAATAGACTGTCGGATTCACATTACCGCGGCTACGGTCAAAGTCTGTTGCATGCACGTGAATAACCAACGGTTTACCGGAAACCTGTTTTGCATGGATACCGGCCGGATAAGTCAACCAGTCGTGAGAGTGGATAATGTCAAATTCCTGTTGTCTGGCAACGACACCTGCCACGATTGAATAGTTGTTGATTTCTTCGTGCAGATTATCCGGATAGCGGCCAGAAAACTCCATACAGCCCAAATCATTGGTGTGCATATAATTGAAATCGGCATAGATATGGTCGCGCAAATCATAATACAACTGAGGGTCCATATACTGTCCTACCCGGCTCTTGACGTAATCCCACTGTACATCCCGCCAAACGATAGGTACACTGTTCATACCGATGATTTTCAAGAAACTCTGGTCTTCATCGCCCCAAGGCTTCGGGATACAGAAAGTGATTTCCATATCTTCCTGTTGCGACATACCTTTTGTCAAACCGTAACTGGCAGTTCCTAAACCTCCAAGAATATGAGGAGGAAATTCCCAACCAAACATTAAAACTTTCATACTATTCCTCCTTTTTATTGATTATCATATTTTTCCAATAAATTCAATGTACGCAGGATTTCAGCCACATTCATCGCAAATGCAATGGCACCTCTACCCTTGAACGGTGGGTTACCATCGAACAGTTCAGGAATAGAACTGATACAGTGGCTGGACATTTCATCCTCATAATTGATCAACTGACGTTCAACAAACGAAATGGCACTACGCTTATACAGGCGCAGGTAAGCCTCCAGATAGAACCCTTCCAGCCATGGCCATGCTGTACCCTGATGGTAAGCATAATCACGCTGAATCTGCGGTCCTACATAGTTCGGATTGTACCCGCCACTCTTCGGGCTCAACGAACGGAGTCCCTTCGGAGTCAACAATTCACGGGTGACAATATCAACAATGCCTTTCTTCTGTTTTGCGTCCAACGGAGAATAATCGAAAGCGGCTGTGAAAATCATGTTCGGACGAACACTCCAGTCCATCATATCGCCATCTACATAATCCAGCAGATAACCATATTCATTCAGGAATGTATCCACGAATGCTTTTCCGGCTTTTTCAGCCAACGCCTGAATCTTGTCGGTCCAGTCATTAGAACCGTCTTCTGACAACAAGTCACCAACGAATTTCAAATCATTGTACCACAAAGCATTGAATTCAACGATATAGCCGGTACGCGGAATCACAGGTCGGCCATTCACTGTAGAGTTCATCCACGTAACAGCTTTTTCACGACCATTCGTGTAAATCAAGCCGTTTCCATGAACCTCCAGGTTCGGATGTTTGTTTGTGGTCAAATAGCAAAGGATATCGTACAACAGCTGTCCGTATTCATGTTTGGCATTTTCCCGGGAAACCATCTTGGCATACTGCTGGATAGTCCAGATAGCCCACAACAGGACATCCGGATGTTCCATTTCATAAATCTTCAGGTCACACGGTTCGTCGTTGATGAATGCATTGATAGCTTTCACTGCAGTCTGCATGAATTGTTTGAATTTGTCTACTTCCCCAATAGACAAGGTAAGACCTGGCAATGAAATGAACATATCACGTGCACGGCATTTGAACCACGGATAACCTGCCAGCACATACAAATCGTCTCCCTGCTTGTTCAGGAACTGATGTGCCGAGTTAATCAAACAATGCTTGAAATTGTCACGTGGAATACGACGAGATGCCTCATTGTCGAATAGTTCATTCAGTGTTCCACAATCGATGGAAGAAACACCACCCGAGAAGATGACAGATTCACCTTTCTGGATATGCACTTCAAAATAACCCGGTACATACAAATCTTCGTTGAAGTCATACCCACGCTCCTGTTCTTTCGGATACTCGATGCCTCTATACCAATCCGGACAGAAGTTGAACTCATTCTCTTTGCTCAACTGCATGTAAAGTTCCGGATATCCCGGATACATACATGTCTTGATACCGTTCTCTACTACATCATAACGACGGCTGGCCTGAGAATTCTCATGTGTATACTGACGTACGCTACGGAATGCCAGATACGGACGGAGCCGCAAGATCGTATCCGAATGCGCATCTACCAGTGTGTAACGGATCAGGATACGATTTTCATGATGTACAAACAATTTCTCCTTCTTCAGGATTACCCCACCTACACGGTACAAAGTTGTAGGCAATTTCTCACACTCAAATTCACGGATGTATTTATGGCCACGCGGGCTGTAATTGTCTCCGTGATATTTGTGCAGTCCCAAATTAAACTCTGCCCCGTGCTGGATTACCGTTTCGTCCAAAGAAGAAAGCAACACATGGTTCTCGTCATCCAATTCCGGAATAGGAATGACTAACAAGCCATGGTATTTGCGAGTGTTACAATCTACTATTGTAGAGCTGTGGTAAGCTCCCGAACGGTTGGTCCGAAGAATCTCACGTGGAAGTGATTCTTCCAAGTTGGTCAACAGAGTCTTATCAAATCGTAAATAACTCATAGTTGTTATTTTAAGGTTATACTTAGATTTCGTTATCTAAAATGTTATTTCTATTTCACCTCAAAATTAGTAATTAAATAATGATTACAAAATGAAAAACAACTTTTTTCCAAGAAATATTTAAAAAAATGCTATATAACCGTAAGAAAATAAATTTTATCATTAAATTCATGTTACATAACATAATTCCAGAAAATGTTTTTCAACCCAATCCACTCCCAAATTCACCAAAGCGTGATTCAAAAGCTTGATACTATTCAAGATACATATTTCGAGATGAAAGTATAGAAAAAAGGCTATCCAGCAAAATCCGAATAGCCCCTTTATCTAATATTCAGGAAGTTCTGATCAATCAATCATATCGAATCCACAGTATGGCACGAGTGCCTTCGGGATACGGATACCTTCCGGTGTCTGGTTGTTCTCCAGCAAAGCCGCAACGATACGTGGAAGAGCCAACGCTGATCCGTTCAATGTATGACAAAGTTCTGTCTTCTTATCTGCCGAACGGTAACGACATTTCAAACGATTGGCCTGATACGTATCAAAATTTGATACTGAGCTGACTTCCAACCAACGTTTCTGAGCTTCTGAATAAACCTCGAAGTCGTAACAGATAGCTGCGGTAAAACTCATGTCACCACCGCACAGACGCAGGATACGGTATGGAAGTTCCAATTTCTTCAGAAGTCCTTCTACATGGTCCAGCATTTCCTGATGAGACTGCTTGGAATGTTCCGGCTTGTCGATACGCACCAATTCTACTTTTGAGAACTCATGCAGACGGTTCAGACCACGTACATCCTTACCGTATGAACCGGCTTCACGACGGAAACATTCAGTATAGGCACAGTTCTTGATCGGCAACTGTTTTTCATCCAGGATTACATCACGGTAGATGTTTGTCACAGGTACTTCTGCTGTAGGAATCAGATACAGATCGTCTACGTTGCAGTGGTACATCTGTCCTTCCTTATCCGGCAGCTGACCTGTACCGTAACCTGAAGCGGCATTTACAACAGTAGGAGGCATGACTTCCTCATAACCGGACTGACGTGCTTCATCGAGGAAGAAATTAATCAAGGCGCGTTGCAGACGGGCACCTTTACCACGATAGACCGGGAAACCTGCTCCTGTAATCTTCACACCCAGATCGAAATCAATCAGGTTATATTTTTTAGCCAGTTCCCAGTGAGGCAGCGCATCTTTCGGAAGTTCAGTTTCTGTACCTCCCATCTTTACAACCAGGTTATCTTCGGCTGTAGCTCCTTCGGGAACTTCATCGTAAGGAACATTCGGAATCGTATACAGCAGGTTCTGCAAATCTTCGGCAGCCTTGTCCATTTCAGCCTGCAACCCTTTGCTGGCTTCCTTTATTTCAGCTACACGAGCCTTAGCCGCTTCTGCTTCATCTTTCTTTCCTTCCTTCATCAAAGCTCCGATAGCCTTCGATGTAGCATTGACCTCGGCCAGGTTTCTATCTAATTGATTCTGTGCATTACGTCTTTTGTCGTTCAGTTCAAGCACTTGTGCTATTGTTTCCTTGGCATGAGCGAAGTGCTTCTTCTCCAATCCTTTGATTACCTTATCGGTATCTTCTGTAATTTGTTTGATAGTAAGCATATTTCTTGTTCCTTTTAAACTTCGTTATTAGGTTACGTGCCACAAAGATATAGTTTTTTATTGATATATATACCAAGGATTCCACGATATAAATCAATTTGAAATCAGAAAACCGGTAAAGTATAGACAAGTCCCAAGGAAATACGCTGCTCACTAAAGCTTTCTGCTCCCCATCTGCAGGCACGCTCTGTAAGATGTGTGTATTTATGGAGAAAATGCAGATACAACAGCAGACCGCTTTCTTCCATGGGAAAGAACTCGGCACAAAGCTGGGCATTCCATGTCCGCCGGTAATTACCTGCCGGAATGTCATCTTCCGATTTGAATACGTTACCCAGCTCGTATACTCCTTTTACATATAAATTCCAATGCGGGCTGACCCGATAGTCCAGGTTGCCGATAGTCGTAAAATAATCTACATTCTTGACAGTACGCCCTTCGTTTCCACCTGCCGCAGTCAGTTGACTGATCAGCCCTTTGGAATCCAGTCCTTCACGGGAGTACATGAAATCGATATATCCCAGAAAAGGCTTCCTGTCCCACACGTTTCCACATGTAAAATAAAACACATTCCGGTTACGGGCCAACTGTCCGTATGACAGGGAATAACGCAACTGCATGGCCCGGTCGATGAAATAGCCGTCCCAACTTACGGTGCCCAACAACGGAATCTTAGACTCCTCCACTCCAGCCGGAAGGCCGTAACTGAACAGTTCATCATTCGAACCGTTACGGTTGTTGACTACCTGAAAGTTTAATTCATGGTCAGGATGAAGCTTATACGCCAGATTCACACCGACCTGGTAACAAGGTAGATAATTATTAAAATCCGAGTAATAACGGACTTTGATGGCATTTACCCAACATTCATAGCCACTGAACTGTACGGCCTGCTTGCCGGCTGTCAACTGCAACCTGTCGTTCAGCGTCCACCCCACATTGGCCAGTTCCACCGAACCGGACAAATTGTCCAAAGAATATCCAGGGGTGGAATGTACATTCAGAATCTGACGGAAATGATAGGAGAATTTCTTGCTGAATGAGCCTAAGACCTCCAGACGGACACGGTTCACCTTGAATGCGGCTTCACTGAATTCCTTATTCAGAAACTCCACATTTGCCGAAGTAGCAAACTGTACATTCATGTGTGCCCAGTCTATTTCCCTTTCTTTACCAGTGACTTTTTCAAGCAAAGTCTCTGATTCTTCCGGAGAAATCAAAGCCTCATTCTGAGCCTGTACACCCATCGCTATAACAGACAACAACATACTCAAGACCATTACAGCTTTCTGTCGGAAAGAAACTACCAGTCTACCCATGCGTTCAAAAAAAATAAAATGAAGGAAAAGATGCTCCTGAAAAGAGCCACAAAATTTCAGAAAAGACTTTTACTCAAGAAAATTCAATGCAGTTTCGGAAGGTGATGGAAGGAAATTCACCTGCCTCATCGAAGCAGGGAAATTTCCTACCTATTATAATTATTTATTTAAGAGCCTGACGGATACGGACCAGTTTCACCAACAAATCTTCCAGTAAATCCAGTTTCAACATGTTTGCTCCGTCACTCTTTGCTACCGCAGGATTCTCATGTGTTTCCATGAACAGACCGTCTACACCGACAGCAACACCTGCTTTTGCCACAGTTTCTATCAACTGAGGCATACCTCCGGTAACTCCCGAAGTCTGGTTGGGTTGCTGCAACGAATGGGTCACATCCAATATCACCGGATGACCGAACGACTGCATTTCCGGAATACCCCGGTAATCGACAATCAAGTCCTGATACCCGAAAGTAGTACCCCGTTCTGTCAACATCACCTGACTGTTTCCGGCTTCCACTACCTTATCGGCCGCAAAACGCATAGCCCCCGGTGAAAGGAACTGTCCTTTCTTGATATTCACGATCTTACCCGTCTTGGCGGCCGCCACCAACAAATCCGTTTGCCGGCACAAGAAAGCAGGTATCTGCAGTATGTCTACATATTCGGCAGCCATCGCAGCTTCTTCGGCGGCATGTATATCTGTAACCACAGGAACACCGAACGTCTCACGTACCTTGGCCAATACCTTCAAAGCCTTCTCGTCTCCTATCCCTGTAAACGAATCCAGGCGTGAGCGGTTAGCTTTCCGATACGACCCTTTAAACACATAAGGGATGTGTAGACGATCGGTTATCTCTACTATCCGTTCGGCAATCCGCAACGCCATCTCCTCGCCTTCAATCACGCAAGGACCTGCCAACAGGAAAAAATTCTCACTGTTCTTCAAATCAGCTATAGTCTGTATCATATCTGTTAATTAGGAATAATCAATGTGATTGCTTCGGGGGCGACAGTCACCTCTATCGGGAAATGGCGGTCCAACCAGAGACGTCCGTCCAGGCTGACCTCGGCATTCTGTGCCCGTAAAATCTTCACACAACGGGTACGGTACGGTTTCACCGTCTTATGGTTCAGAATCCGTCCTTGCTGAAGCATCCACAGACCGGAAACCAGTTGACGCAATTCCGGACGATAAATCACCGAAACATCAAGCCATCCGTTATACGGGACAGCGCTCGGGGTCAATCCATATCCTCTTGCACTACCGATAGCTACCGCCATGATTCTTCCCCGAATATGTTCATCGTTTACTTTCAGATGCATCCGATGTTGTTTACGTTCGAATGCCACCAAAAACAAGGAAGACAGATACGAAATGAGCGGAATACCCCAGAAACGTTTCGTCTCATTGGTAATCAGGACAATACGAGCTCCCAGGCCCATATATACGGCATTGAGGAAATAACGGACTTCATGCTTATCGCCATCAAAATAACTGAAGACTCCTACATCTACCTTCCGTAAACGACGATTGATGATGACATCTACCGCACCTTTATAATCATCGGAGTCCAGTCCCCAGAATTTGGCAAAATCATTGCCGATACCATTCGGGATAATGCCGAAAGCAATCTCACCCTTATCGGGTACATCCGAAGTCATGATTCCATTGACCGCATCGTTGATAGCTCCGTCACCTCCCACAATCACAATGGTCCTATATCCGTTGTTAGCCAATGTCCTGGCCAGTCTTTCTACAGACCCGAACCCTTCCGACTGGACATAATCAAACTGGACATTCCGGCTATCCATGTAATCACGAATAGCCACCCAGCGTTTCTGAGCTTTTTTGCTTCCGGCTTTGGGGTTATAGATGATTCCCCATCTGTTTGGTTCTACCGCCATAATCTAGTCATTAATGTAATGCGACTTAAGTTATCTGTTCAAAAGCTGTATGATTTCGGCCACCTTGTCTTCCATCGGGCGGGTAGCATCAATCCAATGAATCGTAAAGCCTCTGCGTTCCATCCCTCTGAACCATGTCATCTGCCGTTTGGCAAACTGATGGATAGCTATTTCCAGCTGACGGAACATTTCTTCATAGGTCATTGCACCTGTCACATACAAGGTCAGGTACTTATACTCCAATCCGTAATATATCAAATCCTCAGGTACAATGCCACTATCCAGCAACGCACGTACCTCGTCCACCATTCCCTCATCCAGACGCTGACGGAGCCTGCGCGAAATTTTCTCTCTACGCAATTCCCTGTCAATATCCACACCGATAATCAAGCTGTTCAGCTCGGGAAAGGAACGGGCATCGACCGGTTGCTGCAGGTAATATTCTTCGATTTCGATGGCACGGATAGCACGTTTTACCGTATCCACATCGGTGGAGTTATGCAATTGCTTGTAGGTAGACAGAATTTCCGTCAGTTCCGACAAGGATTTATCGCCCAACCGTTTTCTCAGCTCCGGATTCTCGGGGACCGGCAACAGCTTATATCCCTTCAGCACAGATTCCAGGTACATGCCTGTACCACCACACAGAATCGGGAGCATCCCCCGATTTCGGATAGAATCGTATGCTGCCAGAAAATCCCGTTGGAATTCGAACACATTATATTTATAACCGGGAGGTACAATATCAATCAGGTGATACGGAATACGGTGTCCGTCCACCACATAATCAGCCAGATCTTTTCCCGTTCCCAAGTCCATCCGACAATAGACCTGACGGCTGTCTCCACTGATAATTTCTGTCCGTAGCCGTGCAGCCAATGCCGCCGCCAGCGGTGTCTTACCCGATGCCGTAGGGCCCAGAATGGTTATAAGATCATAATTCATAAGTCAGCTTATTGTTTCTATCTACAAATATAGGCTTTTTTCTGCACACAGGCCGGACAAGTGAGCAAAATTATAAGAAAAGAAGCAAAAAAAGGGCAAGCCCGAAAGCCTGCCCTTTTCCATTCATATAGTTTCTAATACTGATTAGCAGTTTACAGAAGCCATGTGAGCGATCAGATCCAATACTTTGTTAGAGTAACCGATTTCGTTGTCATACCAAGAAACAACTTTAACGAAAGTATCAGTCAAAGCGATACCAGCTTTTGCATCGAAGATAGAAGTGTGAGTGTCACCCAAGAAGTCAGAAGAAACAACTGCAT